>FUFK010045697.1_pt1 | contig 65562 bp, 69 predicted proteins | sample 1021851 | NCBI WGS metagenome assembly FUFK01 (sample SAMEA51879418, study PRJEB19060) | metagenome
TACAACTACAACTGACAATCTAAATAAATGGTGTGTAATTACAAATGCTGGCTCAATATTTAATAGAAAAGCTAGTAGCCCCATTTCATTTACACCACCAGGAGCAAATGCTAGAAAAATTGCAGCTGGAGTTATTTCTGAAATTAATTTTACAATCAAGATGAAAGGTAATAATGATATAATTAAAGTTATTACTACTGAAACTGAATGACCAATATATTTTCCAGCAACTTTCCAACTTAATCCGTTGAAATTGCTACCAAAGAAACTTCCAGATACCAACTGTGCAAAAATTACCACTGTTATAGACATTTCAATTTTGTAAATTTCAAAAATACTTATAATTGCACTTAACAAGAGTGGTCCAAATAATCTAGGGCCAGGTAATTTTATAANCCTACCAATAAAAATACCTAAATATACNATCACGAATAAAATNATTAAATTAATNAGATCTAAATCCATTATTGGCCAAATAGCTTCTCTNTTAAANGANCCTGGAAACGATATCAAAATTAATGATGGAATTGTAAATACTGTTAAGAAAATTCTAATCATATGTATTATCCCGACTTGTTTAGAATCTGCGCCACATTCTTCAGCACCCAAAACCATTTCGAGAAGTCCACCAGGTGAAGCAATAAAAAATGCTTCTGGTTTTTCAATTTTTCTAATTTTATGAAGTACTAGNAATGTNANAAAAAATGCAAAAGGTATATATAGAGCTAACAATAATAGNGTGAAAAACCATGTTTCTACATTATCAAGAATTGAGGAATCAAAAGANCCTCCNAACCAAACTCCAAGGACACCAATAAATGGATTTCTAAATTTTGGTGGTATTAAAACATTGACTTTAAATAAAGCAAAGATTGCTACTAAAAACGCTGGCCCTAAAACCCATGGTAGAGGAAGTAATAAATAGTTAAAAATACTTCCGCCAATAAAGCCAATAAGTAGTGTGTATAATATATATTTTATTGATGTTAATATTTTATTTCTCTAAGTTATTAACGGAAAGTTATTAANTAACATAATTAAAAAAAAATTAAATGGAAAGAATTCGTTAAATGGATAATCAATTTAGAGTAAATGTCAGGGATGCCGAAATATTAATATCTGAGATTTTTGAAAAAAAAGGTTGTATTAAAGAAGAAGCAAATCTTATTTCTAAAAGATTATGCCTTTCAAACCTAAAAGGNCATGATAGTCACGGNATNGTAAGAGTTCCTCGATATTGTGATTGGGTTGATGAAGGGAAAGTTTTTCCTAATAAACAACATTCTTTAATTTTAGATTCTGGANCTCTTGCTTTGATAGACGCTAATCAGGGTTTTGGTCAAATCATGGGTGAAAAATCTGTTCAGGAGGGTACTAATAGAGCAAAAAATCATGGAATCGCTCTCATTGGATTGAAAAATTCAGGTCACCTTGGCAGAATTGGCGATTGGTCAGAATTAGCTGCTGACAAAAATTGTGTTTCTTTACATTTTGTTAATGTAAGAGGTAGTTTGTTAGTAGCTCCTTATGGTGGTTCAGATAGACGAGGAAGNACATCTCCACTATCAATTGGAATTCCTGTAAAAGGAAAAGAACATGTAATTTTAGATATGGCAACATCTACTGTTGCTGAGGGCAAAGCTTTAGTTGCTCAAAAAGGTGGTAAAAAATTACCTATGAGTGCTTTAATCGACAACTTAGGAAATCTTACAAATAATACAGAAGCTTTATACGGTAAAATTGGACCAGATGACGTTCCAAATCCAGATAAAGGAGATGGTGCAATAACAGCATTTGGTATGCATAAAGGTTCAGGTATTAATTTTATGATGGAGATTTTAGGTGGGGCACTCACAAGTAATGATACGTGTGCAATAGATCATAAAAATATTAGACCATTTGCAAACGGTATGCTTTCTATTTACATAGATGTCGAAAAGTTTGTTGATGTAGATTATTTCTCAAAAGAAGTTCAGGCTTATTCTAACTTTGTAAGATCATCACCTCCAGCTGAAGGTGTTGAAAAAGTTATGATACCTGGTGATAACGAAAAAAAAATCTATAAAGATAGAATGCAAAACGGAATTCCTATTGCTCAAGAAGCATGGAATTTAATTACGTTAAGAGCAAAAAGTTTAGGTGTTGAAGATTTAAATAGATTTCAAAATGCTATTTTATAAATTGTTAACTTTAGCAANTATTATTGATTAAAATTTAATCAAAAACGATTTAATAATTAAAATAATTAAAATGTTGAATAAAAAGCAATCACATTAACATCATAATACATTAGTATAACCTCTTTGGTGTGCATATGTTTGAGTTAAGATTTTTTGAAATTTATCGATCTCAAGAGTACTTATCTCTATTACTTGATGGTATCTTGGTAAGCACAGCTCTAACAATATTTGGCGGTATATTCGGATTTGTTATTGCTTTTATATTAGCAGCTTTAATTTATTGGAGAGTTTTCGGCATAAGTTTTATAAGTACTTGTTATGTAGATTTCATAAGAAATACTCCATTNATTGTACAAATATTTTTTATAACTTTTGGCCTACCAGCTCTTTTTGGTTATGTATGGCCTTTTTGGTGTCACGCTTTATTAGCTTTAACAATTAATTTCTCAGGATATTTTGCAGAAATATTAAGAAGTGGTTACGAGTCAACACCTAAAGGACAAATTGAAGCTGCTTCTGCTTTAAATCTAAACAAAAATATAGTTTTTAGAAAAATAATATTGCCACAAACTATTATTAAAATGTTTCCATCATTATCTAGCCAATTCATATTTATTTTTCTAACAACAGGTATAATATCCGAGATAGGAGTTACAGATTTAACACATGCTGGACTTTTTATAGACAGTAGGATTTTTCGATCATTTGAAATATTTATTGTACTTACTTTTCTCTATATAATTATGTCTCTAGTTTACAAATCATGTTTAGAAATAATTTTTAAAATTTCACTTGGTAAAAGAGCTTTGTAATGGAAGGTTTATTAATAAACATTTTAGGTAAGCCTGAAGGTATCATTATATCCCAATTAATTGCAGCTTGTAGATTTACGATATACTTATCACTAATTGCTTTTGTAGGTGGTGGAATTTTAGGAATTTTGATTACTTTTTTAAGAATAATTCCAAATANGCTCTTAAACAAATTAAGTTTTTCTTATGTTTGGTTGTTTCAATCTGTTCCGCTTTTAATGCTTTTATTTTTGTCAGGTTTAGGAGTTCCTAGATTGCTTGGGTATGATATAGATCCTTGGATAGCTGCTACATTATCCTTAGTTATTTTCACATCAGCCTATCTATCTGAAGTTTGGAGAGGTTCAATTATCGCTGTATCTCAAGGTCAATGGGAAGCAGCAAAAAGTATAAATTTAAATTTTACACTAAGCTTAGTTTTGATAATTATACCTCAAGCTTTTAAATATAGTGTAGCACCAACTATAAGTTTTTTAATACAGATAATTAAAGGAACTTCTTTAGCTTATATCATAGGATTTCAAGATCTTATGTTATTAGGAAAGAGATGGGCAAATGCTCCTGTTCCAGGATCAGAACCTTTTATAATCTTTCCAATTATGGCAGTAATGTATTTCTGTCTTTGTTATCCTCTAGCTGTTTATGCAAAGCATTTAGAGAAAAAAATATTAATAAATAATTAAATTAGTGAAAGGAGAAATTATGTTAAAATTAATTAAATTATTTTTTGTATTCCTCACATTTACTTTAAGTTCTGCATTTGCAGATTTAAGTGATATATTAAAAAAAGGTGAGGTAAAAATTGCAGTACCTGAAGCTTTTCCTCCATTTGGTGCTGTTGGAAAATCTGGCGAGCATGAAGGTTATGATGTCGACGTTGCCAAGTTAATCGCAAAAGATTTGGGTGTGAAGTTAAAGATAGTTCCAGTTGTATCTAAACAAAGAATCCCTTTTTTAGAAACTGATAAAGTTGATTTAGTTATATCCACAATGGGTGCCAATCCAAAGAGAGCGAAATCAATAAATTTTTCAAGTGCTTATGCTCCTTTTTACTCTGGTGTATTTGCACCGTCCTCCATTAAGATCAATTCATATGCAGATTTAGACGGTTTAACTGTAGGAGTTACAGGTGGAACCTTAGAAGACTTAGAATTGACTAAACGAGCTCCTAAAGGAACAAAAATCACTAGATTTGGAGATAATGCTGCAACTTTAAGCGCTATAAAGTCAAAGCAAGTTCAGGTATTAGTCTCTGGTAATACAGCGGCAGCATCTATAACAGAAAGTGATCCCAACTTTGATTTGCAAAGAAAGTTTATTATTAAAGATAGCCCTTGTTTTATCGGAGTAAAAAAAGGAAACGAAGATCTTTTAAGATGGGTAAATGTTTTTATACTTCATAAAAAATTAGGTGGAGATCTTAACAAAATATCTAATAAATGGTTAGGTCAAGATTTACCACCGTTGCCATCATTATAAATTTGAAAAATATAGCCTAATCTATTAATTTAGATTAGGCATACTTATGATAGAAAAAACAACAATACCAGCTGGTCATGGCAAAGCATTCATTTTAAATAAATCACAAACTATATCTGTTATTAATACATATGGAACACAAGTTGTTGATTGTTGGGCTTTTAATAAAGCGAATACAAATGAATACATGTCAATGGAAGCTAGCAGGGTCTGGTCTCAAAGATTAAATCCTATACTAGGTGACACGTTTGTTACCAATAATAGAAATAAAATTCTTACAATTGTTGAAGATACATCTCCTGGCATTCATGATACTTTCATGGCAGCATGCGATGAAAAAAGATATAAATTATTAGGTGTAAAAAAATATCATAGAAATTGCTGCGATAATCTTGTTGAAGCCCTTAAAGAATATGAAATTAATTATAATAAACCTATACTTGCATCATTTAATATATTTATGAATATAGAGGTACAAGAGGATAAAAAAACATTAAAAACTTTACCTACAGTAACCAGTCCAGGTGATAAAATTACTTTAAGAGCAGAGATGGATTGTTATGTTGTATTTTCATCTTGTCCACAAGATATTGTAAAAATTCAGGGTGAATTTGATAACGAACCAAAAAGTGTTGAAATTGAAATTAATCAAGACGTTCAAACATTTAGTGAAATAAAGACTACAAATACATGGATACCGAATACATAGTTAAGTTTGTTATTCAAATCAAAATAAATTTCGTAATTATTAATTTGATCAATTTTTAATCATTTGTTTTTTCAATTTAGATTTATGGTGCTATAGTAATCTCTTAATTATAGAGTTATCCTACGAAAGGAGAATGTTATGAAAGCATTTAATATATTTATTTCAACTTTAATCTTTTTTATCTCCAGTTTAGCTAATGCAAATGAGAAGATAAAATTTTCACTTGATTGGAAATTTGAGGGGCCATCAGCAATTTTTCTAACGAGTAAAGAAAGAGGATATTATAAAAGTTCAGGTTTAGATGTAACAATTGATTCTGGAAAAGGAAGTAGAGACGCAATTCCGAAAGTAGCTTCAGGAACATATCCATTAGGATTTGCAGATATTAATTCTGTAATTAAATTTTTAGACCAAAACCCAAAAGCTAAAGTAAAAGCTATTATGATGGTATATGATAGACCTCCATTTGCAATAATAGGTAGAAAAAGTCTTGGTGTGGTAAAGCCAAAAGACCTTGAAGGTAAAATTCTTGGAGCTCCTGCTCCAGATGGTGCTTATGCCCAATGGAAATCCTTTGTAAAAGCTAACAATATAAATGCTAGTAAAGTTAAAATTGAAAATGTTGGCTTTCCAGTTCGAGAACCAATGTTAGCTTCTGGAAAAGTTCAAGCAATTACTGGTTTTTCTTTCTCTTCATATATAAATTTGGCAAGTAAAGGTGTATCTGAAGATGATATTAGTTTAATGTTAATGGCTGACTATGGATTAAAATTGTATGGCAATGCAGTGATTGTCAATACAGATTTTGCTAAAGCAAAGCCAAATATTGTAAAAACGTTTCTTTCTACAACTATTAAAGGAATGAAAGAAATGATTGCTGATCCAGCTTCAACAATTCCATATGTTTTAAAATATAACAAAATTGCAAAAGCAAAAACTGAAACTACAAGATTGAAAATGGCGATTAGAGATAATATTGTAACTGATGCAGTTAAAGCTAATGGAATTGGAAGTGTTGACATGAACAGACTAAATGAAAGCATCAAACAATTAAGCGAGACATATAGCTTTAAGACTAAAATGGATGGATCTAAAGTATTTGATGACAGTTATTTACCAGATAGTTTTAAAAGAAAGCTATAATCTAAATGGCACATGAATTTATTGAAATTAATGATGTTTCAGTAAATTATGAAATAAACAATTTATTAGCAGTATCCGGACTTGATATGAAAATTAAGTCCGGTTCTTTTTCAGCTGTTGTTGGCCCTTCAGGGTGCGGAAAATCTACATTAATGAAAATTTTATCAGGTTTGATAAAACCAACAACTGGAAATGTAAAAATTAATAATTCTGAAGTTACTGGACCACAAAATTTTGTTGGCATGGCTTTTCAAAACCCTGTTATGATGCCATGGAGAAAAACATTAGAAAATGTCTTAATACCATTTGAAATTTTAAAACAAAATAAATCAAAAAAAGAGAATATTGAAGAAGCAATTAAACTTTTAAAAATTGTAGGTTTAGGTGATTTTATTGATTCTTATCCTTGGCAGCTGTCTGGTGGAATGCAACAAAGAGCTTCTTTATGTAGAGCTCTAGTTCACAAACCTAAATTATTAGTTTTAGATGAACCTTTCGCTGCTCTTGATGCATTTACAAGAGAAGAATTATGGTGTGTTTTAAGAGATTTGTGGATAGATCATAAATTCACTACCCTTCTAGTGACACATGATCTAAGAGAAGCTGCTTTTTTAGCAGATAAGATATTTGTGATGAGTGCAAGACCAGGAAAAATTACTAATGTTCATAATGTAAATTTTAAACATAAAAGAGATTTAAAAATTACTTATAGTGAAAAATTTGTAAAGTTAACTCAAAATCTTAGAAAAGAAATATCAAATAACAGATCATGAAAAATTTATCACAATCGCAAAAACAAATTTACTATCCAACCATTTATATGATCATATTCTTTTTATTTTGGGAAATATCTTGTTTTATCTTTAAAATCCCAGTTTATTTTTTACCAAGTCCGATAGATATTATTGACGCATTTAGAGAGTTCTCAGAGGCAATAATTGAGAACTCAATTCAAACTTTCTATACGACTTTCGTTGGTTTTGGAATGGCAATTATATTTGGATTAATGATAGGCATATTAATTGGATGGTCTAATAATATTTATGCAGGTCTATACCCTATAATGGTTGGTTTTAACTCCATTCCAAAAGTTGCAGTCGTGCCAATACTAGTTTTATGGTTTGGTATTGGCGATGTTCCTGCAGTTTTAACTGCATTTTTAATTTCTTTTTTTCCAATAGTTGTTAATGTTGCAACTGGTCTAGCTACAATTGAACCTGAACTGGAAGATGTATTAAGAGCTTTAGGTGCTAATCGTTACCAAATCATGACCAAAGTCGGTATACCCAGATCATTACCATATTTTTTTGGATCTTTAAAAATTGCTATTACACTAGCTTTTGTTGGATCAGTTATTTCAGAAACTGTAGCTGCTAATTCTGGAATAGGCCACATGATGTTAACTGCACAATCAAATTTTGAGGTTCCTTTAGTATTCGCAGGCCTAGTTGCACTAGCTATTGAGGGAATTGGTATGTATGCTATTATGGCTTTAATAGAGAAAAAGTTTACATTTTGGGCTCATCGATCTCAATTTGGATCATAAAGCACATGGAGCAAGAAAAATTTTGGAAATTAAAAATCATAATGAAATTTCGGTCAACAATATTACATACAAAGTTGATAGTTTAGATTGTGATATAAATCTACTTGATTGGATAAGAGATAATACCCCTTTTAAAGGAACAAAAGAAGGATGTAATGAGGGGGATTGTGGTGCTTGTTCTGTTTTAGTTTATGATAAAAACGATAAGTTCCCTAAACCTATCAACTCTTGTTTAGTTCGCTTAGGTCAACTTTACAAAAAAAATGTTATAACAGTTGAAGGACTTGGTTCTTCAAAGAAACTTAATCCTGTTCAAAAATCTTTTGTAAAAAATCACGCTTCTCAATGTGGTTATTGTACCCCAGGATTTGTGGTTGCTGGGACTTCAATTTTTTATGAAAATGAGAAAATAGATTATGAAACCATTCATGATGCTTTATCTGGAAATTTATGTAGATGTACAGGATATGTGCCTATAATAAGAGCTTTAATGGATGTAAAAAATTTTGTTCCTCCAAAACTAATCTATAATGATGTAATAACTTCACCAAAGATAAAGATAGGAAATAGCACTTATTTTCATCCTAAAAATCTAAAAGAGTTAAAAAATATTTTATTTAATTTAGATCATTTTCAATTTATTGCTGGAGGTACCGATCTTAATTTAGAAAGAGAAATTTACGATTTAAAGGAAAGTAATCTCGTTTGTCTTGAGAATGTCAATGAATTGAAAAAGGTTTCGATCGATAAAAATAAGATAATTTTAGGTTCATGTGTTTCTCTAGAGGAATTTTTAAAAATTGCAAAAAATAAAATTCCACAAATAATTGAAATTATTAAAAGATTTGGATCTCCTTTGATAAGAAATCAAGCAACTATCGGTGGAAATATTTGTACTTCAAGCCCGATTGGAGATATAGCTCCAATATTATTAACTTTAAGTTCAGAAATAATAACATTTAGCACAAAAGGACAACGAAAAATACCAATAGAAAAATTTTTCAAAAGTTATAGAAAAAATATATTATACAAAGATGAAATTATTGAAAAAATAATTATTCATTTACCAAAAAAAAATCAAAAATTGTTAAGTTGGAAGTTTTCTAAAAGATATGATCAGGATATATCAACCTTATCAGTATGTATTTTATATGTGTTAGAGAATAATATAATAAAAGAGTTTCAAATTGCTGCTGGGGGAATTGCTGAAAAACCTGTCTTATTAAAAAATATATCAAGGCAAATAATAGGAAAAAGTATAGATACATCTTTTGAAACTTTAATTGCTGATATAAAACAATATATCAATCCAATTTCGGATTTAAGAGGATCTTCTGAATATAGAATTAACACCTTCAAAGGTGTTTTTATAAAACTCAAAAATCATTTAATTAATAAAGTTAATTTACAATCTATAATGGATTAAAATTTAATGAATTATCAAAAAAAAATAAATGTTGGTAAAGATTTTCATCATGACTCGGCTTCCTTGCAAGTCTCAGGTGAGGCTATTTATATAGATGACATGATTAAAAATTCTGAATTGATGCATGCATCACTCGTCACGTCTGACATTGCTTGTGGAACTATTTTGAAGATTGATATTTCTAAGTTAAAAGAGTTACCTTTTAAAACTTACTTCATTACCGCAAACGATATTCCAGGAAAAAATGATGTAGGGCCTATTTTTTCTGGAGAACCTATATTAGCAGAAAAAGAAATTAGCTATTATGGTCAACCGATTGGAGTTGTTGTTGCTGACAGTTTCCAAAAAGCTAAATATGCTTCGAAATTAGTTAAAGTTAAAACAAAAAAAAATAATAAGCCAATTTTAAATGTAAATGATGCTTTTAAAAAAAAGTCCTTTCTTGCCAAACCTCAAGTAATTGAAAATGGAGATGCAGATAAAAGTATAAAAAACTCCTCTAACAAACTAAAAGGAGTATTCACAATTGGTGGGCAAGATCATTTTTATCTTGAAACACATGTTGCTATATCATCAATCGGTGAAAATGACGAATTAACTGTTTGGTCAAGTACTCAACATCCAACCGAGGTCCAACATGGTGTAAGTAAAGTATTAAATATCCCTTATGCTAAAGTTGAATCAAAAACTAGAAGATTAGGTGGCGGATTTGGCGGCAAAGAAAGTCAGGCGACAATTTTTGCTTGTATAAGTGCTTTGGCAACTTATAAATTAAAACACCCTGTAAAATTAAGATTAGACAGAAAAACAGACATGACGGTTAGTGGTAAAAGACATGACTTTCAAGTTAGATATAATGTGGGTTTTTCTGAAAATGGAAAAATTAATGGAATAAAAATTATTTTATTAAGTAATGGTGGAAATGTATTAGATTTGTCTGGTCCAGTTATGACTAGAGCTTTAACTCACCTAGATAACTGTTATTCATTTAAAAACTTTTTTGCAAAAGGATATATTTGTAAAACAAATACAGTTTCAAATACTGCTTTTAGAGGTTTTGGTGGTCCTCAAGGTATGCTTGCAATTGAAAATATTTTAGACGAAATTTCAAAATATCTTAAAAAGCCGCTAAACGATGTCAGAGCAATAAATTATTATAACAAAAAAAATGGTCTTAAAACACCATATGGGCAATTAGTTAAAAATTCAAAGTTGCAAAAAATATTAAATGAGATCGAAAAATTTAGTAATTTTTCTTCACGATTTAGAGAAATACAAACATTTAATGAACACCAAATTAAAAATGGAAAATCTCTTAGAAAAGGGATAGCAATGATGCCAGCTAAATTTGGAATTTCTTTTAATAAACCATCTTTAAACCAGGCAGGTGCTCTTGTTAATGTATATATGGATGGGTCAATAAGATTAAACCATGGTGGAACTGAAATGGGTCAAGGTTTGTTTATTAAAGTAGCCCAAGTTGTTGCGGAATGTTTTGGTGTAACTTTAGACAAGGTCTTCCTAAGCCCAACCAATACTTCAGAGATTCCAAATACATCTGCAACCGCTGCATCATCTGGATCGGATCTTAATGGTATGGCAGCGTGGAATGCATCTAAAGTTATAAAAAATAGAATGGAAGATTTAGTTATAAAGTTATTTAATGTTAAAAGAAACAATATATTGTTTAGAGATAATCTTGTTTTTTATGGTAATAAAAGCATTTCTTTTAAAGAGCTTTGTTTTAAATGTTGGGAAAATAGGGTTTCNTTATCATCAACTGGATTTTACAAAACTCCTAAAATATTTTGGGACCAAGTTAAATTAAAAGGTAGGCCATATTTTTATTATACATGGGGAGCTGCAATTTCCGAAGCTTTAATAGATATAGACACTGGAGAAAATAGAATTTTAAAAGCTCATATAATAGAAGATTGTGGAGAATCCCTTAATCAGTCAATTGATATTGGTCAGATTGAAGGAGGGTTTATACAAGGACTAGGATGGCTAACCTGCGAAGAATTATATTCAAATGAAGATGGAAAAAATCTTACTATTGGGCCTTCAACATATAAAATTCCAGGAAGTAGAGATATACCACTGGAATTTAAAGTCAGACTTCTTAAAAATAGTCCAAATGAAGAAAAAACAATATTTAGGTCAAAAGCGGTCGGAGAACCACCTTTACTTTTAGCTATATCTCAATTTTTAGCTATAAAAAATGCAATAGAAAATTCTGGGAAAAAATCAAATACTTCAACTTTAAATAGTCCAATCACCCCGATGGAACTTTTAAAAGTATTCAATCAATGACTTATCAAGTATGATTAATAGTTTTTAAATTTTAAAATTTAATTTATGAGTACTTTACTGATCAAAAATGCTTCCTTTGTAGCTACAATGGACAAAAATGAAAATGAACTTAGAGATGTTTCAATTTTTTGTGAAAATGGGGTTATTAAAGAAGTAGGTGATTGTAAAAATATTGTTAAAAATATAGATAAAGTAATTGATGCAAATGATTTAATAGTAATTCCTGGTCTTATAAATACACATCATCATCTTTTTCAAAATCTTACAAGAGTGTATAAACCAGCTCAAAATAAGCCTTTGTTTGGTTGGCTTACAAGTTTGTATCCAATATGGCAAAATATAATTCCCTCTGATATTTACATTTCTTCTTTAATTGGAATTTCAGAAATGGTTTTAACAGGGTGTACAACAACAAGTGATCATTTATATTTATTTCCCAATGGAAGTAAATTAGAAGATCAGATTGAAGCAGCAAAATTAGTGGGGTGTCGTTTTCATGCTGCCAGAGGCTTTATGAGTGTGGGAGAAAGTAAAGGAGGATTACCTCCGGATAGCCTAACTGAGAATGAAAACTTTATTATGAAAGATTGTCAAAGGGTAGTTGAAGAGTTTAATAATCCTGATCCCTTTTCTATGCTAAGAGTTGTACTTGCTCCATGTTCACCATTTTCAGTGAGTGAAAATCTAATGAAAATAACAGCTGAAATGGCAAGAAGTTATAATGTTACACTTCACACCCATTTAGCTGAAAATGATGAAGACATTGAATATTCTATGAAACATTTTAATAAATCTCCTGGAGAATATGCGAAAGATCTAGGATGGTTAGGAGATGATGTATGGCATGCGCATTGTGTAAAGTTAAGTAGATCAGAATCAAAATTATTTTCAAAAACTTGTACAGGTATTGCTCATTGTCCAACTTCGAATATGAGATTAGCTAGTGGAATTGCTCCTGTGAGAGATTGGATAGATTTAGGAGTAAAAGTGGGGTTAGGTGTAGATGGATCTAGTTCAAATGACAGCGGACATCTACTTGCTGAAGCAAGACAAACTATGCTTCTTCAAAGAGTAAAACATGGTGCTGAAAGTTTTTCAGCAAGAGAGGCTCTTAAAATAGCTACTAAAGGCGGTGCAGAAACATTGTGCAGAAGAGATATTGGGGAAATTTCAGTTGGAAAAGCAGCAGATTTTGCTATCTATGATTTAAATCAGATTGATATGTCTGGAACATTATCTGATCCAATAGCTGCATTAATATTTTGTGGCCCAATTAAAACAAAATACACAATATGTAATGGCTCGATAATAGCTGAAACCGGACATATGAAAAATTTTGATTTAAACATTTCACTTGAAGATCATAAATTAGCAAGTAAAAGATTGCTAAGTATTTAAATTTATGTACGCATAATCATTTTCATTAAAATTAAATTCAACTAAATTTTCATTGTTACTTTCTTTATTATTAATACGATCAACTATCCAAAAATCCTGCTTTTTAAGAACTAAAAGAGGATGGTGCCATACATTTGTTTTATAAGTTACGCCAAATTCAGAATTAATTTTAAAACACCTTAAACTCTCAAGGTTTGGAGCATTATTTTTTTCTTCTGCTACAACGACTAACCAATCAAAATTTTGAATAGGCAAAAAAGTTTGTGTTGCTAAGGGATGTTTTTCTAATATTTTTATTTCAATTGGAAATTTTCTTGGTTCGCCAGAAAAAATTGAAATATAACTCTCACCATTATTTGTATTAAGATTTAATTTCGAAATTTCACTATGTCTAATAGTTGTACCTTGATTAATAGTAAGTTTTTTGTTTGAATTTGTTTTTTCTATTATATCTCCAAAAGGTAAAAATGCTTCTTGGTTAACAGTTTCTATTGGCAGTTCATTCAACTTGACAAATCTCCAAAAATTCTAAGTCTGGATACACCTCCATCTGGATAAATATTTAGTTTAACATAATTTACTGGGCCGCATTGATTTAAGTCTAAATAAGTGTGGATTTTATCTGCCTCTAATTTTTGTGAAGACAAAATTTCTGTCCAATTTGAAGAAATATCAATTATCTCATCATCAGTCATTTTATCTTTAACTAAAGCACATTGCACTGAAGCTCTATCAGGATAATTTCCTTTGAAATGTGCAGTATCAATCTCTATTTTATTTATGATACCAACGTGAGCTAGTTTAATAATAATCCAATCATTTCCAGGAGTTCTTCGCCTTCTTGTCTCCCATCCATCACCCATGGTTTTACCTCTTCCACTAGAAAGTAAAGCAGATACATCCCCATAATGAGCATTATTGTAAGTTATTATTTTTCCACCTAAATTTAGAGAAGAAAGTTCGTAGTCATTTTTTTTGTTTATATCAAAGTTGTAAATTACTTCTCCATTAAGCCTTAACCTTGCAACACCGCCATCAGGAAAAATTTGAAATCTTACATAATTGACTATCTCTGATTCTACTTCAAATTTTTGAGAGTGGTCTCCTTTTAATTCAGATTTTTTTAAAATAGATATCCAATTATCATCAAAGTTTGGATTTTCACTTGAATAAATACCCTCTAAGGAAGCATAAGGAGGAAAATTTCCAGTGAAATATGCTGTATCAATTTCTATTTCACTGATTTTTCCAGGTGAACCTAATTTAATAATACACCAATCATTGCCTTCAGTTCTTTTTCTTCTACTTTCCCATCCATCCATCCATTTACCATGGTCATCATATTTATCTTCAATAAAAACAGGTTCTTTATCATTGAGCATTCTTGAAACATCACCAAAAAAATCATCAGAAAAATCGATGATTTTAGTACCTAATTTTGGTGATGCTAGATTTACAAGTTTTAAAATATTTTCATTCATAACTAATTCCTTAAAATGATGAGAAATCTCTGCTCATATATTTGCCAAGATTGTTTACTGTAGTAAACTCTCCATTATCAAAAATTTTATTACCACGTAACCAAGTTTGAACTGGCCATCCTGTTATTTCTAATCCTTCATATGGGGTATAGTCAGAACCATGATTAAGATCATTTTGAGAAATTTTCTTTTTTAAATTTGGATCCCAAAATGTAAGATCCGCATCTGAACCAACTTTTATAACCCCTTTTTGAGGGTACATACCATACATCTTAGCAGGGTTTGTAGAAGTTAATTCTACAAATCTTTTTAGATCAATTTTGTTTTTTGTAACACCTTCTGAAAACAAAATGGGCATTCTTGTCTCTACTCCAGGAATTCCATTTGGTACCCATTTAAATGAAGTTCTTGCACCAGGTCTATCTTTCCCTTGTTTATCTTTAAATCTAAATGGGCAGTGATCTGAGGAGAATATTTCAAATGTACCATCGATTAACCCTGACCAAATGGCTTCTTGACTTTTTTTATCTCTTGGCGGAGGAGAGCAAACATATTTTGCACCTTCAAAGTCCATATTTAAACCTTTGAGGTCATCTTCAGTTAGACAAATGTATTGAGGACATGTTTCTGAAAAAACTTTTATACCTTTATCTTTTGCCCATCTAATTTGGTTTAGCGCTTCTTCTCCTGAAACATGAACAATCATAAGTGGAATATCAACTATTTGAGCATGACTTATAGCTCTGTGTGTAGCTTCTCTTTCAACAATTTGAGGTCTGGTAGGAGCATGATAATAAGGCGCTGTTTTTCCTTCTTTTTCAAACTTATCTGATAAATATTTTATAGAATCATAGCCTTCTGCATGAACCATCACTAAGGTTTTTAATTGTTTTGCAACGTCAAAAACTTCAATTAATTCTTTGTCGTTTAAAACTAAATCATCGTATGTCATAAATACTTTAAAAGACGTATAGCCATCTTTTGACAGGGCCGGNAACTCTTGACCTAAAACTTGAGGAGTTGGGTCGCTAATTATCAAATGAAAAGAGGTATCTATATACATATTCCCTTGAGCCTTTTTATGGTAATCCTCAACACATTTTCGTAAGGATTGTCCTTTTATTTGCATGGCAAAAGGTAAAATAGTTGTATTTCCACCTGCAGCTGCAGATTTTGTTGCTGATTGAAAATTGTCAGCCATAATGACATCATCTCCTGATGGCTGATCTACATGGACATGAGGGTCAATGCCTCCAGGTAAAACAATTAGATCACTGGCATTGATTTTAAATTCTGCATTTAGATTTTCATCACCAAGATAAGCTATTTTACCATCTTTAATTCCAATATTTAGGTGACCAATTTCATTTTCAGTAACAACTAAACCATTTTCAATTAGCGTATCTAAATTATTCATTTATCACTCGATATAAAGATTGTTATAAAGATATATAAGGTTAACATGTTTTGATATAATTTTAAATGCAAAGGAAAAATTATTTTAATGCATGATAATAATTCACAAAAGTCGTTTGGAAAACTTGATGTAGAAGTAAAAAATAACGAATTAAAAAAATTTTTTCAAAAGGGCTGTGCAAAATCTTTTATTCCTAAAAATGATAATTCAACTACTGAATTAGTAACATTAAATACAGCGGGAGGTTTAACATCGGGTGATAATTTTGTAACTAATTTTAAATTAAATAACTCAAAGATTTGTATTTCAACCCAAGCAGCTGAAAAAATATATTCTGGTTATGGTTATCCTGCAAGAGTAGAAAATAAAGTAATTGTTGATGATTCAAGTACGCTATTTTGGATGCCTCAAGAATTAATATTATTTAATAACTCGAAGTTAGAAAGAAATTCATATTTTGATTTAAAAACTAATTCAAATTTACTCATTTGTGAAACCATCATTTTTGGAAGAAGATCAATGAATGAAAATATAGAAAATATTTTAATTTCTGATCATTGGGAAATTAAAATTAATGATAAAATTAAGCATTTTGAAACTGTTAATTTTAAAGGCGTTTTAAGAGATTATTTTAAAAACAAATCAGCCCTTTCAAATAATTGTGCTTTTAATTTTATATTTGGTTATGGAGAATCACTTATTAATAAAGCAGAAACAATTGATAAGAATTTACTTAATCATGAAAATACTGATATGGCTATTTCAATTTGGGATGAAAAATTCATCATAAGATCGGTTTCTGAAGATAATTACGATTTAAGAATTGCTCTTCAAAAAATATTGCCTTATTTTTATAATAATGAATTACCAAAAATGTGGAAATTTTAAATGAAATTGTCACCTAGAGAAAAAGAAAAGTTATTAGTTAGTTTGGCTGCCATGGTAGCTAAAGACAGGCTTAAGAGAGGTGTAAAACTTAATTACCCAGAGGCTATTGCCATCATCTCAGATTTTGTTATTGAAGGAGCACGAGATGGCAAATCAGTAGCTGATTTAATGGAAGAGGGTGCTCATGTCGTTAAGAAAGATCAGTGTATGGAGGGAATTAAGGATATGATACATGAAGTTCAGGTAGAAGCAACATTCCCTGATGGCACTAAATTGGTAACTGTTCATCATCCAATACGATAAGGATTTATAAATGAAACCAGGTGAAATTATTAATAAAGAAGGTTTTATAGAGTTAAATAAAATATCAAATTCTATTACAATTAAAGTTTCTAATAAAGGAGACAGACCTATTCAAGTTGGAAGTCATTATCATTTTGAAGAAGTAAACGAATTTTTAGAATTTGACAGACTTAAATCAAGAGGAAAAAGACTAAACATTCCATCGGGTACAGCTGTTCGATTTGAACCAGGACAAACTAGGGATGTTGAGTTAATCGATTTCCTCGGAGGTCGAAATATTTATGGATTTAATAAAAAAATAATGGGCTCTTTAAAATGAAGAAAATTACCAGACAATCTTATTCTGATATGTATGGACCAACTACCGGTGATAAAATAAGGTTGGCAGATACAGAACTATTTATAGAAGTTGAAAAAGATCTTACAACATATGGCGAGGAAGTAAAATTTGGTGGTGGAAAAGTAATTCGAGATGGAATGGGGCAATCTCAAGTAACTAATAAAGATGGTGCTGTAGATACAATTATCACTAATGCTCTGATTGTAGATGTAACAGGAATTTATAAAGCAGATGTAGGGTTAAAAGACGGAAAAATAAATAAAATTGGTAAAGGTGGAAACCCAGATACTCAACCAAATGTTGATATAGTCGTTGGTCCTGGCACAGAAGTTATTGCAGGTGAAGGTAAAATTTTAACTGCTGGAGGATTTGATAGTCATATACATTTTATATGCCCACAACAAATAGATGATGCTTTGCATTCAGGATTAACTACTATGTTAGGGGGCGGAACTGGACCAGCTCATGGAACTCTTGCAACAACGTGTACTCCAGGTCCATGGCATATTCAAAGAATGATTCAAGCTTCTGATGCTTTCCCAATGAATTTAGGTTTTGCTGGTAAAGGTAACTCATCATTGCCAGAGGGTTTGAAGGAACAAATCATGGCAGGTGCTTGTGCTCTAAAACTTCATGAAGATTGGGGTACCACTCCAGGAGCAATTGATAATTGTCTATCAATGGCCGATAAATTTGATATACAAGTAATGATACATACCGATACCTTAAATGAGAGTGGTTTTGTTGAAAATACACTTAAAGCAATCAATAAAAGAATAATTCACGCCTTTCATACTGAGGGTGCAGGTGGTGGGCATGCTCCAGATATTATAAAAGTATGTGGTGAAGAAAATATTATACCATCGTCTACCAACCCAACAAGACCATATACTGTTAATACAATAGAAGAGCATTTAGATATGCTTATGGTTTGTCATCACCTTGACAAATCTATACCTGAAGATGTTGCATTCGCAGAAAGCAGAATTCGAAAAGAAACGATTGCTGCGGAAGATATTCTTCACGATATGGGNGCATTTTCAATAATTGCGTCAGACAGTCAAGCAATGGGCCGAGTAGGTGAAGTAATTATAAGAACATGGCAAACTGCTCATAAAATGAAAGTACAAAGAGGNAAATTGCCTGAAGAACAAGGAGACAATGATAACTTTAGGGTTAAAAGATATATTGCCAAATATACAATTAATCCAGCAATTACACATGGAATTTCAAAGTATATTGGGAGTGTTGAAGAGAAAAAAAGAGGTGATTTAGTATTGTGGGATCCTGCATTTTTTGGAGTAAAACCAGAAATGGTTTTAATTGGAGGCAGTATAGCATGTGCGCAAATGGGAGATCCTAATGCTTCTATACCAACACCTCAACCAGTATATACGCGTCCAATGTTTGGATCTTTTGGAAGATCATTAGAAAAATCTTCAGTTATATTTACTAGTGAATTATCTTTAGAAAACGATATTCTGAAAAATAATGATACCAAGAAAGAATTTGTAGCAGTAAAAAATACCAGAAACATATCAAAAAAAGATATGGTTTTTAATAACACATGTCCAAAAATCGAGGTTAATCCAGAAACATATGAAGTTAAGGCTGACGGAAAATTAATTACATGTGAACCTGCTAACATTTTACCAATGGCACAAAGATATTTTATGTATTAAGTCATGGAAATTTGTAATTCAATTTTACATAATACAGGCGTTGCTAGTCATAAAGATTTTATTGAACTTTCTTATGATGAGAGATTTTTAAGAAGAAAAAAATTAACATCTTATAATGGTATTGAATTTCTTGTAGATTTAAAAAATACAATATCACTTAAAAAAGACGATATGTTCAAGCTAGATAGTGGTTTACTTATAAATGTTAGATATAAAATAGAAGAACTTTTAGAAATTAAGGGTAATAATTTAATGCATTTAATCTGGCATATTGGAAATAGACATATTCCATGTCAAATTGAAGAAAATAGAATTTTAATTCAGAATGATAAAGTCATTGAAGAAATGATATTGAGGTTAAATGGGCAAACAAAAGTAGTTCTAGAAGCATTTGATCCTGAGGGAGGAGCCTACGGAATTGGAAGAACACATGGCCATAGACACTAATTTTTCAGATGATATCAAACAGAATCAAATATTACAGATATGGTTTTCATCATCTTTTCCAATAGGATCATTTGCCTATTCTCATGGATTAGAGGCTATGATAGATAATAAATATATTAAAGATGAAAAAGATATTTTGAAATGTATTGATGTATTGACTAATCATGGCACTTTAAAAAATGATTTTATTTATATAAAAGAAACGTATGAAGGCTATGAATTAAATGATATCGTTCTAGCTAATGCAGCGAGCAAAGAGAGATATTTTGAAACAATTTCTTTAGGCAAATCTTTTAGTAAAATACTCAAGGAAACGTGGGGTTTTGATTTAGAACCAAATTTATCTTATCCAATATGTATTGGAAAAGCTGGTTTATATTTTAAGATCCCTTTTGATAAACTTATTACGTTTTATTTTCAGTCATTTATTTCAAATTTAATAAATATTTGTGTAAAGCATATCCCACTAGGACAAAAAATTGGACAGGACTGCCTATTAAAATCAACATCTATTGTTGAAAATTTTTTTAAAAATTCTAAAAAATTAAAATTAAAAGATATCGGTGGGATAACTTTTAACTTAGATTTACATAGTATTCATCATGAAAAATTAACATCAAGGATTTATATTTCATGAAAAGTTTCAATGGTCCATTGAGGATAGGTATTGGAGGCCCAGTAGGAGCTGGTAAGACTAGTTTAACTGAGGGCTTATGTAATGCATTATCAAATAAGATATCTATGGCTGTAATTTCAAATGATATTTATACCGTTGAGGATGCAGAATACTTAATGAAAAAACAAGCCTTGCCTGTTGAAAGAATAAAAGGCGTTGAAACTGGTGGATGTCCTCATACTGCAATAAGAGAAGATGCATCAATAAACTTGTTAGCAGTTGATGAAATGAAAAATAAATTTCCAGATCTAGATTTGATTTTGATAGAATCTGGAGGCGACAACTTAGCAGCAACATTTAGTCCGGAACTTGTAGATTTAACTATCTATGTTATTGATGTTGGAATGGGAGGTGATATTCCAAGAAAAGGAGGTCTTGCCTTAAAAAAATCTGATCTTTTAATCATAAATAAAACTGATTTGGCACCATATGTAGATGTTAATCTTGAAGAAATGAAAACTGATGTTGAAAAGACTAGAGATGGTTTACCTTATATTTTTGGTCAAATGAAGAATAAAGTTGGTATAGAAGAAGTTTCAAAGTTTTTAGAATTAGAAGGTGGTTTGAATTGTTTTTAATTAAGTATCATACAATCTATCGCCAGCATCACCCAATCCAGGAACAATAAAACCTTTATCATTTAAATCAAAGTCTTTCTGTGCAGTATAAATCCTATAATTAGGATATTTTGTAACAACATTTTTTATACCAATTTCACTTGATAAAAGAGTAACTATAGATATGTCATTACAATCATAACTATTTAAAATTTGGATGGATTTAATAATACTTCCTCCAGTAGCAAGCATTGGATCACATAAAAATACTTTTCTTTTTGATATATTTTTTGGAAACTTTTCGAAATAAGTTTGAGGTCTTAATGATTTTTCATCTCTAAAAATACCNATATAACCCGTTGAACAATATGGAAAAATTTCAGATAAACCATCAACTATAATTGAGCCTGCTCTTAAGATAGATACAAGGCATGGGTATGGCTCATTAATTTTTATACCTCTATAATTTTCAATTGGTGTTTCAATTTTATGGTTATTTACTAATAATTCCTTAAACACTTCAAAACCCATCAAAACAGAAACTTTTTTAGCTAAAGNTTTAAATTCACTACTCGATGTATTTTTATTTCGNATAATAGTCATATAGTGATTGATTAATGGATGATCTAAAACTGTAACATTCATAATAATTTAAACTTCAAAATTTTTAAATATACCAGTAAATTTCTTACTTCTTGGCGTTGCAAAGCTATTTCGAGAGGATGTTTTTAAATCTAAATCAATAAATGATTCTGCGAATTTAACAGCAACTGAAATACCTTCAATAACAGGAATATTATATTTTTTTTTCATTTTAATAGCAAAATCAGCCATTCCAGCACATCCTAGAACAAAAATTTCAGTATCAGAATTATCTAAAATTTCTTTAATTTTTTCTTCAATCTTTTGCTCAGTTAAATTCAAATTACTCTCTAATTCTAAAACTGGTATATCAACGGAACTTAAAGAAACACAATTATCATAAAGTCCATAATTTTTTAAATTCTTTTTCAATGCTGGTATTGATCTTTTTAGAGTTGTAATTACTGAAAAATGACCACCTAACATATTTGCGGCATGATAAGAGGCTTCGCCTATGCCAATAACTGGTTTGTCTGTAATGGTTCTGCATGCATCCAATCCCGTGTCATCAAAACATGCGACAATGTATGCGTCATATTCAGGATTAGCTCTTATTTCAGATATAATACCTGGAATGCAAAAGGCTTCATCATAGTAACCTTCAATGCTTTCGGGACCAAATTTAGGATTAATTGAAAATATTTTTGTATTATTTGATGCAAAAGATTTTGCAACCTTATCGATATTGTTTGTCATCAAATTTGATGTATTTGGATTTATTACGCAAATTTTTTTCAAAATAATAATCTCTCTTTTATTTTTTTCTCATAATCATAAATAAAATTATTGCTATGAATATTGCAAGAAAAGAAATTCCTGTTGTTANAGTGCCTAGTGCATAAATAACAGGAGTAGTAACTGTCGTTGTAAGACCTTTTAATTCTAGTGGCAATGTNTTTGTTGCNCCCATAACTTGNGATGAACGAGCCAATTCATCATACGATAATGTAAAACCAAAAAGNGCTATTCCAATTACACTAGGTGCTATGATAGGCAANACAACAAATTTNAACGTTTGCCAAGACGATGCACCAAGATCCATTGATGCTTCCTCAAATGATTTATCAAATCTATTAAAAATCGCAAACATAATTAATAAACCAAAAGGTAGTGTCCAAGTAAGTTGTGCTCCAAGCCCGCTAGAATACATATTTAATGTTGTTTGGAAATCATTGATTATCCATTGAATACTATATTTATCTCCTAAAAATTTTAAGGTTTCGTCAAGAAGTCTAAATTCTAGCGCAATACCAAGACTTAAAATAATTGATGGGACGATTAAACTTGAAACTGTTATAAGAAATAAAAAATTTGCTCCAAAAAATTTTTTTCTAAAAGCCATTCCAGCGGATACAGAAAGTAAGACTGTTAGAACCATTAAAATTAGACCTAGCAATATTGATCTCCTGAATGCTGAGCCAATATCGACATAACCTCCTCCTTCCCAAAGCTTATGAAACCANTGGAATGAGAACCCATTCATAGGAAAAGTTAATCCTCCTTCGGGACCTTGAAAGCTGAGAACCACAATAGTAAAAGTGGGTCCATATAAGAAAATTACAAAAGCTAAAAAAAAGCCCCAACAAAAATAGTAAGATTTTCCTTTTTTATTTAACATTTATAATTCTTTTCTAATATCTATGAATTTGGTCATAGTCCAAATTAAAAGTAGTGTAATTATTAAAAGAATAACAGCATTAGCGGCTGCAGAGGGCAATTGTAAATAACTCATTTCTACTTGAATNATTTTTCCAATTGAAGCTATTTGCTGTCCTCCCATTATTCCAATGGTTAAGAAATCACCCATTACAACAGTGATTACAAAAATTGATCCAATTATAATACCAGGTTTACATAGTGGAATAATAATATTTGTCAAAATTTGGAAACCATTTGCACCAGAATCATAAGCTGCTTCNATAAGAGATTTGTCTATTCTTATTAAGGAGTTAAATATTGGCACAATCATAAATAATGTATAAAGGTGTACAAAAGCTAAAATGACAGAAAAATGAGAATATAAAAACCACTCTTGAGGCTCATCAATCACACCAGTTGAGATCAAAAAAGAATTGAATAAACCATTTCTTCCAAGAAGTGGTATCCATGAAATCATTCTTATTACATTTGAAGTCCAAAATGGAATTGTACAAATTAAAAACAAGACGATTTGCATTCCTACTGATCTGACATGAAATACTAAAAAATAAGCAACGGTGAATCCAATAATTAATGTAAAAAACCATGCCATAAAACAAAAATAAAAAGTTGATAAATAAGTTTTGAAAGTAACGCAGAGGTCGGTTGAAANTTTAAAGCATTTATTAAAAATATATTTATAATTATCAAAAATAAAATCAGGAATTATGGAATACTCCGTATAATCCCAAAAACTTACTATGATAGTTAAAATAAGAGGTATTATAAAAAAAAATATGAAAATTAGGTAAAATGGCAGAGCCAGTAAAAAATATTTATTAATTTTCATATCTATTTTTTAGATGGAAATTATGTAGAGAGCAATGATNAAATTACTCTCTACATTTNAAAATTAGGAAGCTATCATCTCATTCCATTTTCTGACCATGTATTTGTTTTCATCCATGGTAGCGTTCCAACAAGCAACTGCACCCATACGATCATTATAAGATCCACCGTCTCTTATCTCACCTTTAGACGCAAGTTTTTTTCCAGTCGGTGAAAGTATATCCTGAGCAGCAGGTTTGCCGTTCATCCAATAATCCCACTCATATGCTTTCATGTTTTTCTCNGCAGTTGNTAAAACAGCNGAGTAATAACCTTGTCTGTTTAAGTAAGCTCCCATCCANCCTGATAAAAACCAATTGATGTANTCGTAACATATGTCNGCTTGTCTTCCTTTAGCAGTTGAAGGTAGTGCAAAACCAGCTGCCCACGCTCTATAACCTTCTTTAAGTGGTTGATAAATACATGGAATACCTTGTGATCTTACAGCTGTTATTGCCGGAGACCACATTGATTGAATTACGACCTCTCCTGATGCCATTAAATTAACACTTTCATTAAAGTCGCTCCAAAATGCTCTAAATTGACCAGCCTTTTTTGCTTCAGTGAAAATTTTCATAGTTAAGTCAATTTCAGCTTTTGTCATATTACCTTTATCTGGATAAGTATATTCACCCATTGCTTCAACAACCATTGCTGCATCCATAATTCCAATTGATGGAATATTAAGAATACAAGCTTTACCTTTAAATTCTGGGTTTAATAGTTCAGCCCAAGTATTTATTGGTCTTTTGATAAGATCTGGTCTGATACCAAGAGTATCAGCGTTATATACAGTTGGTATTAAAGTTGCGTATCTAGTCGGTTCTTTAGAAAATTCTGTGGAATTCGGACCTTTAAGGTATAAAACTTTCTTTGGAGCAGTTCCTTGATCACCAATAGTTTTTCCATTTACTTTACCTTCGGTGAATGCAGTTACTACATTACTCCATTCCTTAATCCTATTTGTATCCATACCTAAAAGACTTCCTGATGGTACAAGTTTGGGCATACTAAAATATTCAGAATCAACAATATCAAAGCTGTTTGGTTGTGTAAGAATTGTTTTAACAACTTCATCAGTAGTTTTAGAAATGTATTTAACTTTGATTCCAGTATCCTCAAATAATTTTTTTTCAGGTTCTGATCCCATGTTTACAGCGGTACCCAAATATCGAATAGTAGGAGTACCAGAAGCATGTATTGCTGGAAATCCAGTTATTAAGCCAGAACCAAGAGCTGCTCCAGCCAATGCAGTTGTTGACTTAAGCATGCTCCTTCTAGTTATTTTTTTGTTCATTTTTTTCATATCAACTCCTTTGTAAAAATTAAATATATTACATGTTGACACTAATTTAATCATTAACGAGGATCTTGTAGATTTTTTTTATTAAATGATTAATTTTTTTGCATAAATAGTTTAATGAAATTAAGTTATGATTATAATAATATCTAATTATGCTCATAAAAAAAATTTTAAGACTACATTTTCGAATCGGTTATAAATAATCATGTCTCAACCTTTAGATTTAGAATTAGCAAAACTGCTTAAGAAATATGATAACACCACAGCAGTTAATAACATTGATTTGAAAATTAAAGCTGGATCATATTGTTGTTTGTTGGGACCTTCAGGATGTGGAAAAACTTCAACTCTTCGAATGATTGCTGGTCATGAAGAAATTACAGATGGTGATATACTATTAGGTAATACAATTATAAATGGTTTACCTCCATCTAAAAGAGGTACATCAATGATGTTTCAAAATTATGCTCTTTTCCCGCATTTACATTGTCTTGATAATGTTGCCTTTCCATTAAAAATAAAAGGAGAAACAAAAAAGCAAAGACATGAGAGTGCTGAAAAAATTTTAAACATGGTTCAAATGGATGAGTATTTAATGCGATATCCACATCAACTTTCAGGAGGTCAACAACAAAGAGTTGCTCTTGCTCGTTCTCTGATTACAAGTCCATCAATTTTATTGTTAGATGAGCCCCTATCTGCGTTAGATCCATTTCTAAGGATTAAAATGCGATCAGAACTCAAAAATATTCAAAAAAAACTTGGTATTACTTTTATTCATGTAACTCACTCTCAAGAAGAAGCATTGGCATTGGCTGACATAGTTGTTGTTATGAATAATGGACTGATTGAACAGAATGATTCACCTTATACAATTTTTAACAAACCAAAAAATGAATTTGTAGCTAATTTTGTAGGTAGTCATAACGTTATTTCTCAAAACAAGAAAAAATTTGCAATTAGAATGGATCAAATCAAAATTTCTAAAACTTCTAAAATAAATAATAACACTATGGTACTTGATGATTTAGAATTCCAGGGTGAAAATGTAAAATTAATATGTTCAAATAAGTCAAGTAAGTTACAAATTCTTATAGAGGATAAAAAATTTTATAAAGAAAAGTTTGAAATTGGTCAAAACGTTGATGTTCAGTGGGATAAGAACCAAATCCATTTATTGTCATAACTATGAAATAGTTTAGAAAATAAATTACAAAAATTTATTTAAAAAACTAATAATTACATAGACTAAAGATTTTTTACAAATCTATGTAACTTCGATAATATTTTTCTTTCAGAGTTTTCTAAGCCAGTAATGTTTCCTGGAGGCATTGCATAAGATACAATTGCTTGTGAATAAATATTATCAATATGTTTTATAATATCATTTACATTTTCAAGATGAATTTTCTTTGGAGCGTGTGTCATATTTTCCCAGAGTGGTTCTTGTGCATGACACATAGAACATTTAGAAATAATTATTTCTTCTGATGCCAATTTAAGATCTTTTGGAATTTGTTCTATGATTGCATTTGCTCTTTCATCATTATTTGCGAGGTTAGGCTTACCTTTTTCAGACAAATACACTGAAAATAGAATTATCATTAATACAGGAACCCAAAGTAAGTAAGGGGGTTTCTTTCCAGAATGTTTTATATTGAAAAATTGTCTAATCAATGCACCAGTAATTATTATTAATGAAATTATTATCCAGGAATAATCAGTAGCGTATATTGTTGGGTAGTGATTACTTATCATTATAAATATCACAGGGAGAGTTAAATAATTATTATGTAAAGATCTTTGTTTTGCAGTTATCCCGTGAATTGAATCAGGTTTTTTATTTTCGAGTAAACTCTGAACTACTTTCTTTTGTCCAGGAATTATAATCATTAAAACATTAGCTACCATTATAGTTCCTAACATCGAACCAATTTGCATATAAGCTCCTCGGTGTGAAAAAACTTGAAAATATAACCAACTAAAAAATGTAAATACTAGAAGTATGAAGATTGATAGCATTATATTATTTTTATTTACTGTTTTCTTACAAATATAATTGTATAAAACCCATCCTAAAATAATTCCAATTAATGAAAGTGAGATTGCTTCTAAATTTGAAAGATCAAATTTTTCAATTTCAATCATATAAAGATCAGCACTAATATAATAAATTAGAATTAAAAGTAAAAATCCAGAAATCCAAGTAGCGTAAGCCTCCCATTTGAACCAAGTTAGTTGAGACGGAAGTTTATCTGGGGCTACAAGATATTTTACTATTTGGTAGAAGCCTCCACCATGAACTTGCCAAGCTTCACCATGAGCTTCTTTAGGAATATCTTTTCTTTTTAGTAAACTTAAATCTAAAGCAATAAAATAAAAACTTGATCCAATCCATGCTATTCCTGCAATCACATGTAGCCACCTAACTAAAAATTCAGTCCATTCAAGAAAAATATAAGACACTTTAGCTTCCTCTATAAGTGCTATAACCAAATGGAGAAACTAATAATGGAATATGATAATGACTTTGTTCGTTAATTGAAAAATCAATATTAATCTTGTCGTAAAAAGAATAATTGGAATTTACAATTTCATTTTTTAAAAAATAATCTTTTACGTGAAAAATGAGTTGGTAATTTCCAAACTTAAAATTTTCATTAGNTAGTAGAGGTTTGTCAACACGACCATCTTTATTTGTAGTACATTCTAAAATTTTATTTTTAACTTCATTGTTTAAAAAAAATAATTCTATTAGAATATCTTTTGCAGGTTTGCCAATGCTNGTATCNAATACATGTGTAGTTAANCCAGCCATAAATTTTTATATCATATATGTTGAGGCAAAGAAATGGAAAATGAAATTATCAATTTTGAAAATAAAAATTTNANAAAATCAAAATTTNTATCNTTATTTGAATCGATATANGANCATTCTGATTGGGTAATTAAAAANATTANTNAGGATAAATCTAATATTCCAAATACNATAAATGAGCTTAGATCAGCTATGAAAAAAGTNGTAAATAAAAGCTCAGATAATTTAAAACTAAAGTTATTAAGAGCTCATCCAGAACTTGGAATTAAAAAAAATCANTTNTCTAGCCTTACAGANTCATCTCAAGNNGAACAAAAATCTGCNGGTTTAGATCANTGTTCNGAAGANGAATATGANGAAATTAAATCACTNAANANATTATACAAAGAAAAGTTNNANTTNCCNTTTATNATAGCNGTNAAAGGNCTNAATAGANNAGATATAATCAAATCAATGAAAAANAGAGTNAANAATAATTATNANGAAGANTTTTNAACTGCAATNAATGAAGTTCANAAAATNGCTAAAATTNGATTNGATGCNCTAGAGNTNTAGTTTTTTTATTATTGGTGCATCAAATATTGTAATANAAGGCAAATCTTTTTCCCATTTTTGTATTTCAACTAGAGTAGAATGAGCCGATGGACCCTGGCTTAAAGATGAACAACCAATATCATCAGTTAGAACATTAGGATTCCCGTGAATGCAAAATGTGTCATCATCANTTGCAGGATTATACCAAGCACCAACTGGAAGAAATACAANTCCTTCCATTACATCATCAGAAATTNTTATACCTGCTANGCATGNACCTCTATCATTAAAAACTTTNACAATATCGTCATTTTTTAAATTTCTTATTTTTGCGTCATTTGGATTTATTAAAAGTGGTTCTCTTCCATGGATTTTAGATTTTTTACTATGTTTACCGTTATCAAGTTGACTATGTAGTCTATTTTCAGGTTGACCAGAAATTACATGTAATGGATATTTTTTTGTTAAATTTGAACCTAGCCATTCCTTTGGTTCTAACCATTTAGGATGACCTGGGCAATCAGAGTAGTTAAAACTATCTACCTCATCTGAAAAAATTTCAATTTTTTTAGATCGATTTGATAAAGGAAATTGTTTAGGTTTTTTTACAAAATCTTCCATTAATATTTGTTCGTGTGTAGGTTTTAAAACTTCAAAGAATCCTCCATTCCAAAATTGATCAAAATCAGGAAGATAAAAATTATTTTCTCTAGCACTTTCTTTTGCCTCGTCCCATAGAGTCTTAAGCCATTCTTCTTCATTTTTATTTTCTGTAAATTGCTCTTTAATACCTAGCTTTTCAGAAATTAAAGAAAATATATCAAAATCATTTCTTGAATTTCCTATAGGATCTATTGCCTTATGCATAGGGGAAACGGTTTGTTCCCAATGTCTGAAACCAATATCATTTCTTTCAAGTGTAGTTGTAGTTGGAAATATTATATCAGCATGTCTTGCAAGGCTATTCCACCATATCTCATTTGTGATAATTGTATCAGGTTTAAATGTAGCTTTTCTTAATTTTGATAAGTTCATTTGATGATGGAATGGGTTACCTCCAGCCCAGTAAACTAATTTTATGTTTGGATATTGATATGTTTGACCGTTAAATGTAAAGTTTTTTCCAGGATTGAGTAACATATCTGAATATCTTGCGACTGGGATAAAATCTGTTATCAGATTTTTGAATTGATTTAATGCAGGCCATTTAAAATGTTTAACGGGATTTCCAATCCCATTTTCAGCACTATAACCTAAACCAAAACCACCCCCGGGTTGACCAATTTGTCCTATCATAGCTGCTAAAACAACTATCATCCAATGTGGTTGTTCACCATATTGTTGTCTCTGAAGTGACCATGAGCCAGAAATAAGAACTTTTTTATTTTGAATAATATCAATAATTTTGTAAAAAACTGTTTTATCAAGTCCTGTAATCGTATGAGCCCATTCAGGGTCCTTTTTTATTCCATCATTAGTGCCTAGAAGATAATCTTTAAATTTATCATAACCATGACAATGTATTTTTAAAAATTCTCGATTACATAGATTTTTATTTTCTAATAAATAAGCAAGACCAAGCATAAAGGCTGTATCAGTGCCTGGTCTGATCTTTAACCACTCGGCATTAACTAATTTATCAGCCTCAAAATTTGTAGGACTAATATTAAAAAATTTTACATTTCTCTTTTTACATTTTTTTAAAAAAGTTTTTGTTGTGTGAAAGCCTACACCTCCTGAAGTCACTTGAGAGTTTTTTAATGGTAAACTACCAAACATTAAGATCACATCTGTATTCTTTGAAACACTATTCCAATCAGTATGTTGATCTAAAAATTTCCTATAAGACATTCCTATAACATGTGGAATAATTGTTTCACTTGCCGCATAAGAATATGTGGTAACTGATTTAACGTAACCACCGAAGCAATTAAAAAAACGGTGTAACTGACTTTGAGCATGATGAAATCTTCCCGCAGATGCCCAGCCATAAGAACCTGCAAAAATAGATTTATTAGTAAAATTTGTTTTAACTCTGTTTAACTCTTTTGAAACTATATCTATAGCCTCTGCCCATGAAATCTCAATAAATTCATCATTTCCTCTTTTTTCTCTAGCTCTATCAGAGGCTATATTATTATTTTCACTTTCATTTAAATAATCATGGTACCAACCAGCTCTAACACAAGGATTTTGAATTCTTAATTTATCATTTACTGCATCAATCATTCCCTCTGAAATTAGAGACGGGTTTTCATCTTTTTCATAAGGTTCAAGAGATATAAGTTTTTTATTTTTTACTTTAGGATAATAACTTCCCCAATGAGCACTNGTTGTTTTAATTTTCATTATTAATTAATTTTNTCTGTAATTAATGGTTCTAAAAAATTTGCTATATGAACAGCTTTTATTTCAGATTGGTCTTTAATTTGAGCTCGGCAGGAAGTGCCATCGGCTATAACAGTTGGATTTTTATACTTTAAAATAGAGGGAATAAGTTTAGCCATTGCCATCTTTATTGATACTTCATACGTCTCTTTATTGTACCCAAATGCACCAGCCATTCCACAACAGCTTGTTTCTATATTTTCCAGCTGAATTTTAGGAATTTTTTTCAAAATTTCTACAATAGGGTTTACAACATCAAAGGCTTTTTGGTGACAATGTCCATGAAGTAACACTTTATCATTGTATGGTTTAAAATTGAAGTTAGATATTTTTTTAGATAGGAGTTCTTCAAATGTAAAACTATTTTTTGAAAGTAAAAGTGCTTCTTTACTTTTTATTAAAGAGGGCAACTCGTCTCTGAAAGATAAAATGCATGATGGTTCTAATCCAACAACTGGGACACCTTTTTTTAAATAGGGCAAAAATGTTTTTAAAATATTTTCGTATTCATTTTTTGTTTTGTCTATTAATCCATAAGTTAGAAAGGTTCTTCCACAACATAAATTTTTGTTATTAATTTTTGGAAGAAATGGACTGAAACCCAATTTCTTAAGAACCCTTATTGCAGCTCTTATATTTTCAGGTTCATGGAACCTATTAAAACTATCTGGAAAAACAATTACAGGATTTGTCATGTTTTTATCAAGCTCTGAAGCTAATTCATTATCTTTAAAATAATTCATTTTAGTTAAAGGAATATCTCTTTTTGCTGAAATATTTAAGAAAGCCTCGTTAATAAAATTTAAAATTTTTAACTTCTGTAAAATTTTTAATATTGGATAAAAATAACTTAGGTATTTACTGTATTTTGGTAAGTATGCTACCAATTTTTGTGATAAAGAAAGGCCGTATTTTTCGTGACGTAGTCTTTCTATTTCAATTTTCATTTTTGAAATATCAACACTCGTAGGACATTCTTTCTTACATGCTTTGCATGAAACACAAAGTTTCATTGTTTCAAACATTTCATTTGAAGTAAGTGCATCATTTTTAAACTGACCAGTTAAGGCTAATCTAAGAGTGTTAGCTCTTCCTCGTGGTGAATCTTTTTCATCTTTAGTTACTCTGTACGAAGGACACATAACTCCATTTTCTAATTTACGGCAAGATCCATTATTATTACACATTTCAATAGCGCCTTGAAAACCATCAGATTTTCCTGGCCATGAAGACCAATCCATAACCGTTTTTATGTCCAAGGCTGAGTACGCAGGAGAATATCGAAATAAATTTCTATCATCCATTTTTGGTGCATCTATGATTTTTTCTGGATTAAAAATTCTATTAGGATCAAATAAATCTTTTGCCTGTCTAAAAATATTATTAACTTTTTTATCAAACATTTTTTCAATGAATTCTGATCTAACAATCCCATCTCCATGCTCACCTGAAAAAGAACCTCCAAATTTTTTAACTAAGGCACAAGCTTCTTCTGCAATCATTCTCATTTTTTTTACATCTTCATTAATTTTCATATTTAAAACAGGACGAACGTGTAAGCACCCCACTGAAGCGTGTGCGTACCATGTGCCGTGAACATTATATTTTTTAAAAATTTTTGTTAAACCATCTGTGTATTCAGCGAGGTTCTCGAGGTTTACAGCACAATCTTCTACAAAAGAAACAGGTTTACCTTCGCTTTTCATGGACATCATTATATTCAATCCAGATTTTCTCATTTCTGTAAGGCGAGATTGATCTTTGTCATTTAGTATTTTTACAACTCCTCCGGTTTTAGCTTTACTATCCCAACTAAAACCAAGNTCTTGCATCATTTTTTCTAATTNATTTAATTTATCTAAGTTTTTAGTTTGATTTTTATCTGCAAACTCAACAACGAGTAATGATGCTGGATTTCCTACAACAATATCTTTAACAGTCTGCTTGAAAATTTGAATATCATTGGCCAATTTTAACATTGTGTCATCTATTAATTCTACTGAAACTGGATTCAATTTTACAATATGCTGAGCGGCATCCATTGATTCATAAAATGAAGGAAAATGACATACTCCCATTACTTTTTTANTTGGTAATGCTGATAATTTAAGTTTGACTTTTGTGAAATAACCTAAGGTACCTTCAGATCCAACTAAAAAATGAGATAAGTTTATACCATCACCTTTTTTGCCATTTGGTCTGTAGGACATTGCATCTGGCAAAAGAGCGTCTACATTATATCCTGCAACTCTTCGCAATACTTTTGGGAAATCATTTAAAATTACATTCTTATTTTTCTTAACTTGTTCATATAATTTAAAAATATTATTGTTAAAAACATTCGAATTGGAATTATTTTTTAATTCATCAATATCTATGTCACCAAAACAATATTCTTTTCCGTCATTTAATATTGCTTGAATTGACAATACATTATCTCTCATCATTCCGTATTTAAGAGATCTTCCACCACAGCTATTATTTCCAGCCATTCCTCCAATNGTTGCCCTACTAGATGTTGATACATCTACTGGAAACCAAAGGCCAAAAGGTTTTAAAAACTTGTTAAGTTCATCTAAAACAATTCCTGGTTCGACAGTACAAGTTTTATTTTTTTCATCAAAATCAACAATCTTATTAAAATATTTTGAATTATCAATTACAAGTGAACGATTAACTGTTTGACCACATTGTGAAGTGCCCCCTCCACGTGGAAGAATTGAAATATTATTATCAAGACAAAAATTAACTGCTTTAATTACATCATCTTTAGATTTAGGAATAAACACAGCTAAGGGTTGAATTTGATAAATTGATGCATCTGTTGAATACCTACCTTTTGAAAATTCATCATCATAGAATTCTCCATCGGTAAGAGTTTTTAATTCAGAAAGTGTTACTGGTACGAAATCTTTTGGCATTTAAAATCTTATGTTTTAAAAAAGGTGTTATTTGTATTTAATACATATATATATATTCTTATAATATTAAAGATTTAACAAGGATTAATAATGAGTGATCGAAAATACAAACCTGGTAAACATTTTTTACAATTGCCTGGACCATCTAATGTACCAGATAGAATTTTGAATGCTATGTGTTATCCTACAATTGATCATAGAGGCCCAGAGTTTTCAGAGTTGGCATTGAAATGTCTGAGTGGTATCAAAACAATCTTTAAAACAAAGAACCCTGTTATTATTTTTCCAGCGTCAGGAACGGGAGCTTGGGAAGCTGCTTTAGTTAATACATTAAATGATGGAGATAATGTTTTAATGGTAGAAACTGGACATTTCGCATCTCTTTGGAACAATATGGCACAAAAATTAGGTCTTAAGGTAGAACTTTTAAAGACAGATTGGAGACAAGGTTTAGATCCTAACGAAATAGAAAAAAGATTAAGGCTTGATGCTGATAAAAAAATTAAAGCTGTTTGTATAGTTCATAATGAAACTTCAACAGGATGTACTTCTNATGTAAAAGCTGTTAGNGATATTTTGGATGATTTAAACCATGATGCNTTANTAATGGTNGATNCNATTTCNGGTTTAGCATCTATNAATTATGAACATGATGAATGGGGTGTTGATATNACTATTTCAGGATCTCAAAAAGGATTAATGCTTCCACCTGGGCTATCATTTAATGCAATTTCTGAAAAAGCAATTAATGTCTCAAAAAAATCAACTCTTAAAAAATCTTATTGGGATTGGGATGAACATCTAGAATTTAATAAGACAGGTTTTTTTCCATACACTCCNGCTACAAATCTGCTGTTTGGACTCAAAGAAGCTATNGANATGCTTCATGAAGAGGGACTTACTAATGTTTTTAAAAGACATGCAAGGTATTCAAAAGCTACTAGAATAGCTGTTGAGGCATGGGGTTTAGAAGTTTATTGTCAAAATTACGAAAGGTTTTCTGATGTATTAACTGCAGTATTAGTACCTGAAAACAAAGATGCTGATCAGTTAAGAAAAATTATATTAGAAAATTTTAATATGTCCTTGGGAAATGGATTATCCAAACTAAAAGGTAAAGTCTTTAGAATTGGTCATCTAGGTGACTTTAATGATATAAGTCTTTTGGGAACATTAAGTGGAGTTGAAATGGGTTTAGATTTAATACAAATACCTATTAGAGAAGCTGGAGTTGAAAAGGCAAGAGAGTACTTAAAAGAAAATTTATAAATATGAGTAAATTTAGTTTTTTTAGCGATTTAGTAAATACTTTATTTGACAAAAAGAATAGAAAAAAAAATTTTAGTTCTCTTTTTGAAAAAAAACAAAACAAGTCTCTTTTAGAATATATTGAAAATGTCAATGATGCTAAAGGAGAGATTTCNGCATTAAATTATTCAGAAGAACTATTGGACTATTTAAGTCAATGTGATCAAAAGACATTAATTAGTTTTTTTGAATATTTGGAAAGAGATTATGATTTAGATATTAGTTTAATAGAAGAAGTTTTAAAAAATTATNACAAGAAAAAAGAATACAACTTTTACAAAGACATAAAAAAGATTTCTGAATCAAAACGCTCAGAGATATTCCGACGTTTGAATTCAACTCAACATGGAACGATTAACTTAGTAAGATTAAGAGAAAAGTTGCTTGAACTTTTAGATAAACATCCAAATTTTCAAAAAATTGATTTTGATTTATCATCTTTATTCAAGGACTGGTTTAATAGAGGTTTTTTGATATTAAAACCAATTGATTGGGAGACACCTGCTAATATTTTAGAAAAAATTATTGAATATGAAGCTGTTCATCAAATAAAATCTTGGGACGAATTAAGATCTAGGTTAGAGCCACAAGACAGAAAGTGCTTTGCATACTTTCATCCAGCTATGGAAGATGAACCTTTAATATTTATAGAAGTCGCTTTAACTGAAGATATGCCTGAAAAAATAAATCAAATTCTTAATCCAGATAGGACAATGATTAATAGTGAAGAAGCGACAACAGCTGTTTTTTATTCAATTTCCAACTGCCAAAAAGGTTTACAAGGAATTTCTTTTGGCAATTTTTTAATAAAGCAGGTTGCCAAAGATTTACAAAATAATTTTGAAAATTTATCTAAATTTGTGACCTTGTCACCAGTCCCAGGATTTAGTAAGTGGTTAAAATCGAATGATACGACTTTGTTTGATAAAATGTATAATAAATTATCTACTACTAAAATTCAAAAAAATGAAATTATATTGAACGAAAGTATTTTAAAATATTTCTTTATCTCCAAAAGATTAGATTATTTACCAAATGATCCTGTGGCAAGATTTCATATAGGAAATGGAGCAATTTTAGAAAGAATTAATTTTCTATCTGACACTTCTGAAAAAGGATTAGAACAATCTTTGGGTTTTATGGTCAATTATTTATATAATTTGGAAGAGGTTGAGATAAATCATGAAAAATATGTTGTTGATAAAAAAATTAATACCTCTAAAAGTCTAGAAAAAGAATTTATAAAATTAAATATTGAGATAGGNTAAAAATGAAAAAAATTATTTACTTGCTAACAACTATTTTATTAACTTTTTTTTCTAATAATAGCTTAATTGCTTCTGAAAAAAAAGATCAATACTCTTGTAAGCCAAAGCATGCTGCAGCTATTCGTTCTAATGGTATACAAACTTTTAAAATTAAAGGTGATGAAAAACCTGTATTACTTTCTATATATAAAGGTTTTTTAGAAACTAATGATATGAAGTATAAATTATATGAAGCAGGAGGTAGAGCTTTTGCTTTTTCACCTGAAAGAGCTTGGGTGCATTTTCAAGATATTACAGTACTAGATAATGGACAACTTTCTTTTGTTATGGCAGTAAATAGTTCCATTTCTAGATACCTGTGTGATAAAAAATAAAATTAAAAATAATAAAAACTTATTAACGGTTATCTTATTAATTTTTTTGATAATTGTTTGGAGTTCTGTTTGGTCTTTATTCAAAATAGCACTTGAAGAGATTCCACCATTAAGTTTTAGGGTCATGACTGGAGTNCCTGCAGGTATTTTGTTATTTGTTTTTGTTCTAAATAAAAAAAAATCTTTATTTATTCCCAGAGAAAACTGGAGATCTTTATTACTTATNAGTTTTTTCAATGTTACATTATGGCAAGTTTTAATGCTTTATGGTTTGTCCTTACTTGGTGGAGGAAGGGCAGCTGTTCTCGCCTACACTATGCCCGTTTGGGCTACAATATCAGCTGGACTAATTGGTTATGAAAAAATCAATTTATCNGTAACTCTTGCTTTAATTTTTGGAATGATAGGAATTTTTTCATTATCGATAGGAATTGGTGTTNTAGATAATATTTTAGGATTGTTTTTAACANTATCAGCAGGTTTNTCATGGGGCATTGGTACCATGATAGTAAAATATGGTGGATTCAAATCAGATGGTATGTTGGTAGCTGGTTGGCAACAACTTATTGGTGTATTACCATTAATTCCCTTTGCTCTTTATTTTGACTTAAATAACTTTGGAAATCCTAATTATATTCATTACCTAATAATTTTTTATGCAATATTTTTTTCAAGTGCATATACCTATTGGGCTTATTTTACTGTTTTACAAAAATTTTCAGTTAATATTACATCTATTTCTGTTATGATGGTTCCTGTTTTAGCAATCTTAATAGATTATTTTTTCATGGGAGTGTTTTTAACAAATTTTGATATTATTGCTGTCATATTCATTGTTTCAAGTATTTTTATAGCAGCTACAAAACCATTTAATAAAAAATTAGACTAATGTTTTTTCAATAAAATTATGCAAAAAGAAAATTTAATAAAATTCTGTAAAAATATTTTAATAAAATTAAATATGGATTCTGATAAAGCTCATGCCACCTCTGAGATTTTAGTTGAAGCTGATATGATGGGACATAGCACTCACGGTGTTAGACTTTTGCCAAACTATGTTAGTGACATTGAAAAAGGGATAATGAATGTCAGTGGAAACTACAAAATAATTTCTGAAAAAAAATCAAATATAACAATAGATGGAAAATTACTACCAGGGATTTGGCTTACTNAAGAGGGATTAAAAATTGGAATTGAAAAAGCTAAAGACTTTGGTGTCTCAACTGTAACAATTGGAAATAGTCATCACAATGGAGCACTTGCAGCATATTTAAAAAATATTGTAAATGAAGGTTTTATTGCAATTATAAAAAGTTCTGTCCCTTCAAATTCAACAGTTGCACCTTTCGGTGGTACTGAACCTCTTTTTACTCCAAATCCAATGGCAATAGGTTTCCCAACAAATAATTTGCCTGTAATTATTGATATAAGTGCATCTATAACAACAAATAATATGATTGCAGAAAAAATTGCAAATGAACAAAAATTTGATTTNAATTGCTTATTAACATCTGAAGGAGTTCCAAGTAATGATCCATTAGAAGTGAGAGATAAAAGTGGAACAGTTCTTCCTGTTGGAGGGATGGAGTATGGGCATAAGGGATATGGCCTAGCTCTAGGGATTGAAGCCTTATCTCAAGGTTTGTCTGGATTTGGAAGAGTAGATAATCCTAAAAGCATGAATTTATCAACATTTATACAAATTATAGATCCTGAATTTTTCTCAGGGTTAGATGAATTTAAAAAACAAATGTCGCACACTGTTTCAAAAGCAAAAAAAAATAAACCTATTCCTGGGAAAACTATATATATACCTGGGGAGAGAGCTTTAATCAAAAGACAAAAAGCTCTGAAAAATGGAATTTTTTTAAGTGAGGTAACCAAATCTTCATTGAAAGAAATAAGTACAAGGTTTAATGAAAATTTTTAATTTCTTACCTAGACCTCCAGTCAATTATTTCAGTGAGAAGGTTAAGAATTTTGTTGATTTTATCCTCACCATATCTTTTTTGAATTGACTTTAAAATTGCTAAATATTCAGGCTTAATCGATTCTAATTTTATTTTTCCTTCATCAGAAATTTCAAGAATAATTTTTCTTTTATCTAATTTATCTTCTTTTTTGATAATGAAGTTATTTTCAATAAGTGTATTAATGATCCTAGACAAACTCGGTGATAATATACATGCTTCTGTAGCTAATTGACCAGCATCGCAAGGTCCTTTTTCACCTAACACTCTAAGGACTCTCCATTGCTGTTCGGTAAAATTATGTTTTGCTAACATTGGCCGAAATGACATCATTAAAGATTCACGGGCTCTAAGTAAAGTGATAGTTAAGGATTTTTTTGTTTCAAATAGAGTTATTAAGCTATCTGATTTTTTATTTTCCTCATTCATATTTTAATTTTATTAAAAATATGAAAATCGTGCAAATATTAAATAAATTTGCTTGATATGAAAGTTTAACTGTATAAGATTTTTTTTTGTGGAGGAATTGNGATGAAGCTTCAAAATATTACAAAATCAAAAATACTNAACAAAGAAATATCTTTTGGTGTTGGTATAAGGCAAGCACGAACTGTTGATATTGGAAAAATCATGAAAACATGTGGATACGATTGGCTGTTTATTGATTTAGAGCATAATAGTATGGATATTGACATGGCAACTCAGATTTCTATGGCTGCACAAGATACTGGCATTACTCCTATNGTAAGAGTGCCTGATTTTGCTCATCATCATGCAACAAGAGTTTTAGATTGTGGTTCACAAGGTATAGTTTTTCCTCATGTAGACGACAAAGAAACAGCAGAACGTTTAGTCTCTAATTGCCTTTTTCCTCCAAAAGGTCATAGATCAATGACAGGATTACTGCCTCAGTTAGATTTTAAAAAATATCCTGTTGGTNAAGTNTCCAAAATAATTAACGACGATATAATTATTGTAGTAATGCTAGAGACACCNAAAGCAATANATAATGTGGAAGAAATTGCATCTGTTCCTGGAATTGATGTATTACTGGTGGGAACAAATGATCTTTGTATGGAAATGGGAATCCCTGGTGAGTTTAATCATAATGACGTTAAAGAAGCGTATAAAAAAGTTATTCAAGCTTGTAACAATAATAATATTNTNCCAGGAATGGGTGGTGTTTATGATGAGACTTTAATGCATGAATACATCGATTTAGGAATGAAGTTTATATTATCTGGNTCAGATTTATCTTTTCTAGTNAAAGGTGCNGANGACCGTTTAAATAATTTAAAAAATAAAGGTTAGATNTATGACANAATCNAATTTNTTTTCANCTTTTAGTCTAAATAATAAAATTTTTAGAAATAGAATTATTTTATCNCCAATGTGTCAGTATAAAGCAAATAATGGTTTTATAGATGAATGGCATTTACAACATTATTCTAGATTTGCTTTCTCTGGTTTGGGAGGCGCGTTTATTGAAGCAACAGCAGTCTCACCTGAAGGTAGAATAGGTTATGGTTGTACAGGTATATGGAATGATGACCATATTGAAGGATTAAAAAAAATAACCAAAATTTTTAGAGAACATAATTGTAGAAGTGGAATACAATTGGCTCATGCAGGTAGAAAAGCAAGTTTTTTAAGACCATGGGATGGAGCTAAACCAATTGAAACAAATGATGGTGATGAAAGTAAATGGCAGACAATTGGACCTAGTGCTATTGCAGTAAATGCTGATACTCCAACACCTTTGGAAATGAGTNTAGANGANATCAACAGAGTTAAAGAAGATTTTAAAAATGCAGCTATAAGATCTATTAAAGCTGGCTTTGACATGATAGAAATTCATGGTGCACATGGATATTTATTACATTCATTTTTCTCTCCATTATCAAATAAAAGAACTGATAACTATGGAGGAAGCCTNGAAAATAGAATGCGTTTTGGATTAGAGGTTGTAAAATCAATAAAGTCAATTTTACCTGATGATATTCCATTATTTTTTAGAATATCCTCTGTGGATGGTGCTGAAAATGGAACAAAGTTTGAAGAAAATATATCTTACGCAAGAGAACTTAAAAAAGCTGGTGTTGATATTATCGACTGTTCTTCAGGGGGTATCGGAGGCTCACCTGTTTTGACAAAATCTAAAATTATTCCAGGCTTTCAAGTGCCATATTCAGAAAGAATTAAAAAAGAAGCTAATATAAATACCATGGCAGTTGGAGCAATAATTGAACCAGATCAAGCTGAAGACATAATAACTAATGGTAGAGCTGATTTAATAGCAATAGGACGAGAACTTCTTGCTGACACGCAATGGGTTTATAAAGCAGCTACGAAGTTTGGTTTATCTAACTCTAAAGATTTTTTGCCAGATAGTTATTCTTTTTTCTTAAGTAGAAGAGATGATTACCTCGACAGATCTGCAAAACCAGCTTAATCAGTTATTAGGGTTTTTAAAATCATAAAAATCAACAGTTTTTACTAGCTTGTTTTTTTGAGATTCTAATGCTCCTAACTTAGCACTTTCTTGTGTATAATTTATCCAATCTGGATCTAACCACATTTGTGCTCTCTTCTTTTCTCTATCATCGGCATTTTCATAAACCCAAATATGAGTATACTCATTAGGATCACCTGTTTCACATACTGCAAANAATAGGGGTTGTCCTAGATTTCTTGATTGTGGCTTTTTTCCCATNTTTTCATAAAGTTCTAAATGTTTTTTTATAGTTCCTGGTTTGCATCTATAAGTTCTAATATCTAAAAGCATTGTATCCTCAAAAATTAATTATATATTATTTATATATCATCGCTTANTATATGGAAATTATAAAAATTAATACTGTTGAAAAACTATCAATTGATTCTTCTAATACAACCAGATACNTAGGTTATCCAAGAAAAGTTCCTCTATGGAANTTAGAGTTCAATCTTCCAGAATTGTGTTCCCTGGTAAGAGGAGAAGATAATTCTGACATAAGTTTTGAAATAGAACATTCTAGTGGCGTTGCATTTGTACCATCTTTATCAAATAAAGAGGCAGAGTATAGGTTAAAAAAAATGTTTCCAGATGTTTTGAAAATTAAAAGTTGTTTAAGAGCATAAAAACATATAAAAAAATTGCATATTTAAATTTAATTTTATATTTTAAATATATACTAAATTAAATAGAGAATATCTCTATGAGACTAACTTGCTCAAGTTTTTGTTCAAACTAGTCTTAAGTTTAGCATAAACATGTAAAGGAGTTTTTATGCCTAACGGTACAGTAAAATGGTTTAACAAAAAAAAAGGTTATGGTTTTATAGAACCTGAAACTGAAAATGAAAAAGATGTATTTGTTCATATTTCAGCAGTTAAGGAAGCTGGATTATTTAATTTAGATGAAGGTGACAAATTGACTTATGAGCTTGAAACTGGTGAGAATGGTAAAATATCAGCAGTAAAGTTAAGTAAGGCTTAAAACCCAAATATGAAGGCCTATTGGGTAGCTAGATCTAAAATTATAAACAAAGTTAATTACAAAAAATATACAGATTTAGTTCCCGATATAATTGAAAAATATAACGGTAAAATTTTGGCCCGTGGTGGTGACTTTAAAGTTCTAGAAGGCACCGACCAGTTCCATAGATTTGTGATTATAGAATTCCCTTCACTTGAGGATGGGGAAAAATGTTGGTCATCAAAAGAATATCAAAAAGCTTCATCTTTTAGAAAAAATGGATCTGGGTTAGTTGATTTGATTTTAGTTGAATCTGGAGATGCAACTAAATAATGAAACTACACCCAAAATTGAAGTCTGAGTTTATAAATGTTCCCGATAGAGGTTTTGGCAAGTCAAAAATTTATACAAGCCATGGTGGGAATGGCCCACCTTTATTGCTAATTCATGGCAACCCAATGTGTCAACTAACATGGCACAAAATTTTACCAGATCTNATAAAAAATTTTTATATTGTAGCTGTAGATATTCGTGGTTATGGCGANAGTGAAGGNCCAAAAGCAGGTGGAGAAAACCATATTAATTATTCTTTTAGAGCTATGNGTGATGACTTTAAATTTATNATGGAAAANCTAGGGTTCGATAAATTCTACGTNGCTGGTCATGATAGAGGCGCNNGGGTNACTCATAGANTNTGTTTAGATTATAAAAATAATATNACTAAAGCNGCAGTNATTGACATATTGCCAAATCGACATTTATGGAGANATGTAAATAAAGATTGGTCAATGGCTTATTGGCACTGGGTNTTTATGTTGCAACCTTATGATTTTCCTGAAAAGTTAATGAGCAGTGTTTCACCCACCTATTTTATGAAGAAAAAACTATCAAAGCCAGGTGTGGGTTTAGATTTCTGTAAAAAAACATTTAAGGAATATGTNAGATGTTTTAANTGGAAAACTATNTGTGCTTCATGTGAGGATTATAGAGCNTCACCAACTTGNGATTTAGATATGGANAATAAGGATTTTGAAAATAATAACCACGTTGATTGTCCTTTGTTAGTTTTGTGGGGTAAGAAAAGTCATACAGAAGTTTCTGATGGCAATGTTTTAGAAACTTGGAGAAAATATTGTACTAATAAAGTTGTTGGAAGTAGTATAAATGGAGGGCATTACATTCAAGAAGAAAATCCAAAAGAAATTATAAAATGGTTTGAACATTTTTTTAGGAGGTAAATTTATGAAGACACTTAAAATTTCAAAAGAAGAAATGTTAAAAAGAGTATCTGTTTTTAAGGACTTAAAGCCTTTGCCNATNCAACTTGATAAAAATATTCCTCAAGAAGGTAAAGATATTGTTTATGCNAGAGAATTACTTTCAATAATTGGCTTAGANAATAATTCACACAATACGCCAATTAATAAAAATGCTCCGATAACAGGAGCTGCTGGAATTACAATGACGATTGCAAAATGTCCACCTAATCAAGGGCCAGGTTTACATAATCATCAGGCTACTTTTGAAACTTTTACAGTTTTAAAAGGTAAATTTTTAATTGCTTGGAATGACGATGGGTCAGAAGAAATTATATTAAATGAATTAGACACAATTTCAATTCCTCCTGGTGTTTGCAGATCTTTTAAAAATATTTCAAATGAAGAAGGATTGCTTCAAGTTATAATTTCTGGAGGTGTTCACGATATGAATGATATAGCTTTTACAAAAGTTGCAAAAGATCAAATGGAAAAAATTGAATCAAATTTGTCAAAAAAATTTGAAGATGTTGGTTTTAAATTTAATGCAGGATTAAATAATTAATTAGATATATTTTTTAACTTTGTAAGATAATATCCTGAAACAACTATTAGTATAGATCCTAGAATTGTTGAGTTTTCTGGAACTTCATTATAAATTACATATCCCCAAAATGCAGCTAGTATAAGGGTTATATTTACAAATGGTGAAGCAACTGAGGCGTTAATATATGTCAATGATTTAATAAAGAAAAAATGNCCTAAAGTAACTAAGACTCCCATAAGTATCATTAAACAAAGATCAAAAAAAGAAGGGATTTCAAAAAAATAAATCCCAAAAGGGATTGCTAAAAAAGATCCTGAAATTGCTGTATAAATTAAAGTAGTGGATGACTTATCATTTTTATTTAAGTATTTTGTTGAAATTGTAAATAATGCAAAAAATAATGCTGCTAAAAAAGGAAAAATTATATATAGATTAAAAATTTTAGAACCAGGATTTGCAATAACTATAGCTCCAACTAAACCTATAATAATCAGAAATATTTGTTTGTTTGAAACTTTTTCTTTTAAAAAAATAATTGCTAGGATCATAGTCAATATTGGTCCTATCATATAAATTGCTATGTGATCTGCAAAAGGAAGAGTTGCTAATCCAGCAAACATACAACATGTTGTTAGCATTAAAAGAGCACCTCTGCCTAGTTGTAATTTAGGCATGTCTGATTTTAATAATTTACTAAAATCTTTATTAAATAATAATATTAAAAAAATTAACTGTGATACATATCTTGTGAATACAATAAAAAGAGGATCATAACGTTGACCTAAGTCTTTAGCTATAAGTTCCATAATTGAAAAAATGAAGTATGTAGCTATTATTAAAAAGAAACCTTTTGATCTATTTGATGAAACTTCAAACAATTTGATAATAGAATTCATTTAATAAAATTATATTTATTTATGTTNAATGCAATAAAAAAGGGTGAAGTTAATCACCCTTTTTGTATTTAATCTAGATAAGAAGAGGAGGAGGAATATATATCTAGAAAAAAATTTTGTATTTAAGCAGCTTTAGCTTTTGTAGATTTAATTCTACTTATCTTCTTAGTTGGAAAATTTGNAACTTCTTTATAATTGTAGAAATCACCTGTATCTAAAGAAGTTCTAGTTATTCCCATTGCTTCAAGCTCATTGTCTGATAAGAATGCCAAAGCTTGTCTTGTTCTATTAATCGCAATTTTTTCGAAAATAGAAGTTATAGTATTTATAAATTTATNNTTAGACATTNTTTANTCCTTTTNAATATAATGATGATATAATTGTTTCTTATTTAAAAGAGAATACACAATAATAGAAAATAATTATTTCTATTTTGGAAATTATTTATAAATATTAAATATATTATTTCTAATTTAGAAAAAATAGTATTTGGGAAAATATTAATCAAAATTTAAAATATTCACTTTGAAATTATTTAACGCTTGTTTAATTGGACAATTAAATGTTGTAATCANTATAATNATAAGGAGAATTTAATGAAAATAACAAAACCATTTTTATTGTGGTGGATACAAGTTGTTACCATTTCTTTTGCATCCTTTTTTATATATACTTTTAACTGGTTTGAAGCACTTTATGATGCAGATCAAACAAAAATAAGTTTTTTAATAATAATTGTATTTATCGGAGCTACTTTAACTGTAGGTGTTTTAAGCTACAAAAACCTATCTAATAGAAATGTTCTATCTAATTATGTTTGGTTTTCTTCTGAAACCATGGTTACTTTGGGTTTGATTGGAACCGTTGCTGGTTTTCTTTTAATGTTAAGTTCAGCTTTTGATAATCTTGATGTTAAAAATGTTGAGAATGTTCAAGAAGTTATTACAGATATGTCTTTAGGAATGAGTACAGCTTTGTGTACTACTCTTGTTGGTCTTGTATCAAGTGTATTAACAAAAATACAAATGGTAATCTTAGAGAATAACAACCATGAATGACCCAAGATATAGATCATCTTTTGGATTTATAGATTTATTATTTAATCTTCTTATAGGATTTGTTTTTTTGTTCATGTTGGCTTTCATGTTAATAAATCCAGTAGCAAAAAAAGAAACAATTAAACCTAAAGCAGAATACTTTATAATATTAGAATGGGATGGTGAGAAACCTTATGATTTAGATTTGTGGGTAAAAGATAATTTAGGACATGTTGTTAGTTTTAGACGACCAGATGATGCTTTAATTCATCTAGAGAGAGATGATTTGGGTACGATTAATGACACTTATTATGATGCTGATGGTAAATTAGTTTATTTAAAAGAAAATAGAGAAACTGTTGCTATTAGGACTAATGATCCTAGATCTTACCTTGTTACAGTTCACTTTTACAATGCTAGAAAAAATCCTGCACCCTTAATTCATGCATCTGTAAAGCTTATAAAAATTAACCCTTATAGAGAAGAGTTCCACAAAAAACTTTTTTTCAGTCAAGAGGGACAAGAATTGCCTGCAATGACATTTAGAATAGATTATAATCAAAGTGTTCATGTTAAACCAACTGAAGAATTGATAATTAAAGATGAAATTATTAGGAAAGAGGGTGCCTAATTGTTAGATTTTTCAATTAGTGGCGGGCAGTTAATGTTAATATGGGCATTTGCTGGAGCTATTTGTTGTCTTCCTTTTTTTATTAAAAAAAGATGGCAATATTTTGTAACTGTTCCAATTATATTTTTATCAATATATATAAGTTTCATAACAAATTATGAATTTATTGGAAAACCACTTTATGAGAGACCTCCTTCAAAATTTGTTTACCAGTATCATAGTGTAATTTACGAAAAAGGTGAAAGATGGATTATATTATGGGCACTTCAAAATAAAGAAAATAGATTATACAAATTTCCATGGACTGAAGAAAACGAAGATAGTTTAGATCAGGCTAGAAGAAATCAAGAACAATTTGGTATTCCTCAAATGGGTGAAGTAATTCCAAAAAAAGAAGGTGATAGAGATAAGCGTTCTAGAAATAATGAGTTTACTTTAAAAACCTACAAATTTCCATTTCAAGAAATTATGCCAAAATAAAATTATTCAGCCGCTGGGAGAGTTTTTAGATTTTTAATGTAGTTATCTAATTTAGGCCTAATATTTTCAGACATTTGCAATAATGTATTAGACCATAATTCTTTCCAACCATAATGATCATGACCGGTAAGAAGTAATGTTCCAAAAGGTCCGACAATATCAATAAAGTTTATAAGTTTGTCTAAAACTTCTTTTTCAGTGCCAATAATTATCAAATCCTTTGCCTTTAGAATTGACGCTTGTTTTTCTTCTTCAATATTGATTTCATTTTTTGAAATTCCTGAAGCAAGTTTTCCTACAGTATTTAGGTATAAAAAATAGTCTGTAAAAATACCTTCAGGGTCATTTAAGATTTCATTAGCTTGTTGTGATGTTTCAGTGATAAGAACACTTCTTCCAACTCTCCATGAATCATAATCACCTTTTTTTCCACTTTCTCTAGCGCCTTCAAGATATGTTGGCCAGTGAGTTGCAATATCTTCAGCAGGAACAAAATTTCCAGAAATAGGAATCCATCCCTTTTTACCAGCAAATTTAGCTGTCATCGAATTTGCATTTTTTAGAGAAACTGCGATAGGTGGATGAGGTTTTTGAAATGGTTTTATAAATGTTCCAATTCCAAGTTCTGGAATATAGTTATTTTCAACTTTAAAGTTTATAAAATCACTCTTATAATTGAGTGCTTCATTACTGTTCCATATACTTAAAATTGCATCAATGCTGTCTAGCATTGTAAGAGCCCTTGTTTTTCCATCAAGATTATCAAAAAGTTCCCAGTCACTTACTAATCCACCTGCTCCTACACCAAACAAAAATCTTCCTTTTGATAGATTATCAAATAAAGCTGCATGTCCAGCTACAATAGCTGGATGTTGTTGAGGAAGTGAAATAACACCTGTTCCAAACTTAATTTGTTTTGTTTCTGAAATTAAACTTGCATTAAATATAAATGGTGATGGCACTGGTTCACCTGAGGAGCTGTAATGTTCTCCCATCCAAGCTTCAGAATAATTTAATTTATCTGCTTTTATTACTAGATTTCTATCTTCTTCCAAACAATCAACTAAATTTTTATTAGCTGGATGTATTGGCATCATGAAAATTCCAAGTTTTAACATTAATTCACTATCTCAAATTGATTATAATTTTACCAACGCTTTTTCTTTGTTCAAGTTCAATATGCGCTTTTTGAATTTCATCAAAGTTATATTCTTTATGTATTTGAATTTTAATTTTTGATTCATGAACAAGATCAAATAAATCATCAGCATTTTTTTGATATTCATCTATATTTTTTGTATATTCAAGAAGACCTCCAGTAGCAATTGACGCAGATAATGGTCTTAACTTATTGATATCTATTGGATCAATTTTACCAGAGGATATTCCATAACTGACTATTCGTCCACGCTTTGCAAGGCAATTTAATCCTTTTTCAAAAGTATCTTTTCCTACGGCATCATAAATTACATCAGCACCATAGTTGTTAGTATATTCTTTTACTTTACTGTCAAAGTTTTCATTTGAATAATTTATCACAAAATCACAACCATTATTTTTTGCAATTGAAGCTTTATAATCATTGCCAACTGTTCCTATTACAGTTGCTCCTATAATTTTAGACCATTGCGTTAAAATTTGCCCTACTCCTCCAGAGGCGGCATGAATAAGAACATAATCTTGATTTTTTACTTCCCATGATTTTTGAGTTAAATATTGAGCAGTCAAACCTTGTAATGTTGATGCAGCAGCAAGTTTTAAATCAATGTTGTTTTTAAGTTTAACCAGACGATTTTCATTTAGAACAAAATATTCAGTGAATGAACCTAAATTCATACAATGTGTAATTTTATCACCAACTTTAAATCTTTTAACATCCTTTCCCACTTCTTCGATTATACCTGAAGCTTCCATACCAACATTGGTTGGTAACTCTTTAATTTTATAAGAGCCATTTCTTTGATTTATATCTATGTAATTTAAACCTAAATAATGATGTTTGATTAACACTTCATTTGATTTTAGGATTGGTATATTTGTTTCTTCAATTTTCAAAACATCATATGAACCCTGTTCATATATTCTTATTGATTTAGTTTTCATATTGAAATTTTAAGTTAATTTTAGAAAATTTAAAATTATTTTTTTTCCACCTTCTGTTGCAAAAGACTCTGGATGATACTGAATTCCAAAAATTGGTTTACTCTCATGTTCAACTGCCATGATTTCATCTTCATTTGGGTTAAAATCTTTTAATGTGAAGTAACTGTCTTCGTTTTTACAAAAAGCAGTAACTTTTAAACTTTTGGGTAGTTTTAAACAATCGACAATTAATGAATGATATCTCATGATTTCAATTCTTTGAGGGATCTCAGCATGAATTCCTTCTTCATTGTGAATAAGAAAAGAAGATTTTCCATGCATTGGAGATTTAGCATGTATAATTTCACCTCCTAAAACATGAACTATTCCTTGCATTCCTAGACATATCCCTAAAATAGGAATATTTTCATTCCCAAGTTCTTTTATTACTTCTTTACAAATTCCAAAATAACTATCATCAACAGGTGATCCTGGACCAGGTGAAATAATTATTTTATCGAAATTATTTTTTTTAATTTCAGATAAACTAACTTCATCATTTCTTTTTACAATAATGTCGTTTATCTCATTAGAAAATTCTTCATACAAAACTTCACCAGTGAGTTGATAAAGATTAAAAGTGAATGAATCATAATTATCAATTATTAATACTTTCATGTTAAAAACTTTCTAGAACTGATTTCATTGCAGCAAGTTTTCTTTCAATTTCAAGTAGTTCATTTTCAGGAATAGAGTCATGGACTATACCACCACATGTTTGAATAAAACCATTTTTACCTTTAATGAAAATTGATCTTATAGGAATTGCAAAAGTACAATCACCATTGAATCCAAATTGACCAATGGCACCTCCGTATGGACCTCGACCAGAAGTTTCAATTTCATTGATAATCTTCATGGCTTCAATTTTTGGTGCACCAGTTAAAGTTCCAGCTGGAAAATTTGATGCTAATGCAGAAAACATATCATTTTTATCATCAATAATTCCAACAATTTCAGAAGATATATGTTGAACATGAGAATAACGTTTTATATCCATTAAATTTCTAACTTTTACAGTTCCAAACTTAGCAACTTTTCCAATATCATTTCTATGGAGATCAACAAGCATGTTATGCTCTGCAATCTCTTTAGGGTCATTGAGTAATTCACGTGCAAGCTGGGTATCCTCTCGAGAATTCTTCCCTCTTTTTGTTGTTCCCGCTAATGGATAGGTTTCCATTTCGCCATTTTTTAATCTAAATAAAAGTTCAGGAGAAGCACCAATAATTTTTTGATCTTTAAATTTCAGATAATACATATGTGGAGATGGATTAACAATTCTAAGTTTTTCATAAATTTTAGTAGTGTCTCCATTCACTTCATAAAAACTTTTAAATCCAACTTCACATTGAAATATATAGCCATCAATAATTTTTTCTTTAACTTGTTGTACATGTTTCTTATGTTCATCATTAGTCATTGAGTTGTTTAGAAAGCTACAAGACAATTTTGAATTATCTTCAAAGTTTTCATTTAAAATTTTTTCAATCAGATCAAATCTGTCTTCATCATAATAATAGTAAAATATCTCACCTGTAACTTGATCATATACAAGGCCATCTAAAAAAACTCCAAATTTAAATGATTCGAAGTCATCATTATTTTTTATATTTAAACTTGGTTCAAAATAATTAACGCAATCATAACCTAAGTAACCGATTAATCCTCCAGCATATTTTTTCGAAATAATATTACTTGGGATTACATCTCTAATTTTATAGTAAGGGTTTTTACATTGTATTTTATCAATCTTACCATTTTTATTTTCTATAATTAGATTTTCATGAGTTGGATAAATTATGTATTTAGGGTCAAATCCTAAAATATGATATCTTGAAATATAACTTTCTTCCCCAAGCGATTCAAAGAGAAAACAAGTATCAAATTTTTTTTCAATTTTTTTAAAAAGCCTAAAAAAATTATAGTCTTCAGTTAACTTTTTGTAATTCGGCTTACCAATTAGCTCGATTTTATCCATAGTATTTTTTACTGTAAATATTCTTTTTCTCTTGCTGAAATGATGTTACTAACAACTGAATTGTAAGGTGTTTTAACATTTAACTCTTTTCCTAAAGTTACAACCATTCCATTGATGGAGCTAAGTTCGCATTTTCTTTTTGCTTCAACATCTTGAAGCATTGAAGGTTTAGATAAAGGCATTTTATTTCCAAAATCGATAATATATTTTTCAGTATTATCAAATGAAAAATTAATTTTTTTAATATCACCTAATTTTCTTGCTTCAAGTGCACATTGAATTGATACTTCTGTCATGTCTTTATCATTTAAAATTTCACCAATGGTTTTTTTAAAAACAGAACAAGGTCCACTATAAGCTACATTACAAATAAATTTTTCCCAAATTAATTGTTGAATATCTTCAAATCCTTTAGAAGTAAAACCCGCTTCTTCCCAGGCATTAACTATTGTTGTCAATCTATCGGTTAAACCACCGTTTATTTCGCCTATTCTAATCATGCTCATTCCGTTATGATGAGCATGGCCAGGAGCTTTGATTGATGCGCCAAAACCCTGAGCAACTCCTAAGAGAACATTTTCAGTTGGCATGAATTTTTCTATTCTTTCAGCTGCACCTAAGCCATTTTGTATTGTCAAAACAATAGCACTACTTAAATCAAAGTCAGCAAGTTTTGAGGCTACTGATCCAACTGCATCACCTTTTGTAGCAATAATATAAAGGTCTCTGTCCTTGAGTTCGTTAAAATTGGTTGTTGCTCTAATTTTTTTTTCAGTATGATCTCCACTTATACCAGAAACTCTTAAACCTTTATTGTTTATGGCATCAACATGTTCATCCCAAACATCATAACATAAGACATCAAAATTATTTTTAGCAAAAAAGGATCCATAAATAGATCCCATTGCACCAGTGCCTATCACGCTAACTTTCATGTCATTCTCCTAATTATTTTTTAATAAAAGTCCCATTGTTAAGTTCTTTCATTGCTTGCATTAATTCTTCATTTGTATTCATAACAATTGGTCCGTGCCAAGCAACTGGTTCTTGTATAGGTGTACCTCCAATAAGAAGGAAACGCACACCATCACTAGAGGTTTTAATTTTAATCTCATCGCCTCTATCAAAATTAATCAAAGTTCTGTTTCCAGTCATATCCTGTATGTTAACTTCCTGTCCATTAATCATTTTTTCAACCATTACTCCTTGTGGTTTTGATGCATATTCAAAATTTGCCGAACCCTCAAAGATATAGGCAAGTACATTTTTGTTAACTTCAATAGGAATAGTTTTAATTTTATTAGCTGGAATAAAAATATCTAAATAAATTGGGTCAGATGATATTCCTTTTACAGGTCCAGAATATCCTCTGTAATTTCCAATTATAATTCTAATTATTGAACCATCATCATCATGAATTTCCTTAATTTCATTAGAAGGAATATCTTGGTAATTTGGTGATGTCATCTTTAATGAAGATGGAAGATTAGCCCATAATTGAAATCCATGCATTTCACCTTTTTCGTTTCCTTTTGGCATTTCTTGATGAAGAATACCTGAGCCAGCAGTCATCCATTGAACATCTCCAGTTTTTAAAGTTCCTACATTTCCTAGACTATCGCCGTGTTCAACATTACCTTTTAAAATATATGTTATTGTCTCTATTCCTCTATGGGGATGCCAAGGAAATCCATTTATATAATCTTCTTTTTTATTATTTCTAAAATCATCTAGCAGTAAAAAAGGATCTGATAGTGATGTATCTCCAAATCCAAATACTCTATTCAGTTTAACTCCTGCGCCCTCAAGTGTTGGTTGAGAAATTGAAGTTTGCTTAATTGGTCTTATGGTCATACTTTTTTATATAGAATAAATAAAATAAATTAAATATAAATAAATTTTTATAATGGANATTTTTTTAGAAAATTTATTTACAACTTATTCTAACTTTGATTATTCAGTCTTATTTTATTTGACTGCATTTTTATCTGTCTCAGTTGTAGCTATATCTAAGTCTGGGTTTGGAGGAGGCTTAGGAGGATTGGGTGTTCCTATAATGTTGTTTATACTTCCTGCAAAAATAGTTTTAGCAGTATTTTTACCTTTAATTGTTTTAATGGATCTATGGGTAATTTATGTTTGGCGAAAATTTCCAATTTATAAAATTATTTTAATAATGTGCCTTGGAGGGTTCATTGGACAAATCGCTGGGTGGTATTTTTTTCAATATTTAGATGATCAAACTATCTTATTCATAATTGCATCATTAGCCATAATTACATCATTAAGATATTTTAAAAATTTATATAAAAAAAAAGTCACTAATAAAACAAAAGTGAAAGTTAATTATAAGAAAGGTGTTGCTTGGTCTTCGTTATCAGGTTTTTCAAGTTTTATTGCGTTATCAGGTGCAATACCTGCTCATATTTTTTTACTACCTTTAAAATTAAAGAGAGAGAATTTTGTAAGTATAATGAGTTTTTATTTCTTTTTTGTGAATTTTACTAAAATACCATTTTTTTGGGAATTAGATATATTTACAATGGAGACAATTGCTATAACTATTTTGTTAATTCCTATAATTCCTATTGGAATATTTTTTGGTAAATGGTTAAATTCAAANTTATCAGATAAAATATTTTATCATGTTACGCACATAGCCTTATTCTTATGTGGTATAAATTTATTTATAAAAGGATATTTTTAGGAGAAAATTATGAATAGTGAAATGTTTAATAAAGGCCTTAGCAAAAGAAGAAAAGTTCTTGGTGATGAATATGTTGATAAGGCTCTTGCTACAGCTGACGAATTTGGAGCAGANCTTCAAAAACTAATTACTGAATATGCATGGGGTGAAGTTTGGAATAAGGAAGCATTGTCAGATAAAGAAAGATCAATGATTAATTTAGGAATGATTTCAGCTTTAAATAGACCACATGAGTTAGAATTACATATNAAAGGTGCTTTAAATAATGGACTGACTAAAGAGCAAATAAAAGATATTTTTCTACAAGTTACTGTATATTGTGGAGCACCTGCAGGTATTGATTCAATGAGAATAGCTAGAAAAGTATTTAAAGAATTAAATATTTAAATTCTGATTGTCTTTTTTTTAACAATTTTTAGAGTTAAGAAAATGAAATAGTAAATGTGATTTAAATCTTTTTTAGGAGAGTTATGTCTATTCAAAACGAAAATGATGTTTCAACAATAGATTCAACTAAAGAAGATAGCATTAATAATCTTTTTGGACTAACCTCTGAAGTAGAAACAGAAATAAAATTCTGTATTAAAAATAATCATAAAAAAAGACTTCTNTTTCTNTTTGATTTGTTACATCCAGCTGATCAAGCAGACATGCTGGAAAGGCTTTCAAAAGATCAACTTNATAATTGTTTAAGGCTATTATCAAAGAGACTTGATCCGGAAACTTTAGTGTATCTTGAAGACACAGTTCAAGAGGATGTCATTAAAGGAATAGGTCCTAATGCAATTGCCAAGGCTTTACCAGAATTAAATACTGATGACGAAGTCGAAATTTTAGAAAANCTTCAAGAAGATCAAAGAGACACAATNATTAAGAAATTACCAAAAGCTGACAGAATACTTGTTGAAGAAGCATTTACATATCCAGAAAATTCTGCTGGACGTTTGATGCAAAGAGAGTTTTTATCTTTTCCTGAGTTTTGGACTGTTGGACAAACAATAGATCATATGAGGAATAAAGAATTTGTTGAGGATGAAAATTTTTATTCAATATTTATAATCGACCCAGGACAAAGATTATTAGGTGTATTATCTGTTAGTAAATTACTTTCAAATAAAAGGTCTATTAGATTAAAAGATATAATGAACAATAATTTCCAATCAGTTGATGTTGAGATAGACCAAGAAGAAATAGCTTTGTTATTTCAGCAATATGCTCTTGTTGACTTGGCTGTTACAGACAAAGCAAATAGAATTATTGGTGTAATAATATTTGATGATATTGTTGATGTTATCAATGAAGAAGCCGAAGAAGATTTTTTTGGGTTAGGAGGAGTTAGTGATGGTTCTATACGCACATCTATATATAAAACATTAAAAGATAGGTTTTCTTGGTTATCAGTAAATTTAGTAACCGCTATAATAGCCTCTATGGTTATCGGGTTATTTCAAGAAGAAATAGAAAAAATTGTAGCATTAGCTGTTTTGATGCCAATAGTAGCTTCAATGGGAGGTAATGCTGGCACCCAAACTGTAACTGTAGCTGTAAGAGCTTTAGCTACTAGGCAGTTAAGTTATATTAATTTACAAAGATTTGTATTAAGAGAGTCATGGGTTGGAATGTTTAATGGTGTTCTTTTTGCAATATTTTCTTCTATTTTGGCGTTTCTTTGGTTTAATGATTTTCAAATAGCAATAATTATGTCTGCATCTATGATAATAAATCTTTTGTTTGCAGGTATTTTAGGGACATTGATACCTCTTTCTTTATATAAGTTTAAAATTGATCCAGCAATATCAAGCACAGTTTTGCTTACTACTGCAACAGATGTGATAGGTTTTTTTACATTTTTAGGTCTTGCAGCTTGGGTAATTTTGTAGATTGATTATATATACTAGTAGTGAAATACAAAATGAGTACAGTGAATCTAAAAAAATTGGCAGTAGGCATGAGAACAATTGAAGATCTTGAAATGAGATTAAAGTTCAATATAGAAAAAAATGGTGAACTTATTCACATAACAAGGAACAAACCAAAAAGATCAGAAGAATTGTGTAATGGAGGATCTTTGTTTTGGGTTATAAACAGAAGAGTTTTAGTAAGGCAAAAGATTTTAAATATTAAACAAATAATTGGAGATAATAATAAATTTTTCGCTGCCATTTTACTTGAAAATAAAATAATTAAGGTAAGACCTACTCCAATGAAACCTTTTCAAGGTTGGAGATATTATGAAAACAAAGATGTTCCACCTGATCTAACCGATGATGGATTTAATGATGAATTTAACAATGAACTTAGCAAATTAGGACTTTATTAGTGTTTTATTGGCTTAAAAAAAATGCATTTAAAATAATAATCATAATTGTTGTAATAATCATAATTTTTGTAATTAATTCTTATTTGCAAATGACAAAACCAGTACCTAAGGTAAAAATTCAAAAAGAAAATGAAATAACTGTTAACTCATTAGTAGCGAAACTTGAAGATCATGAACCTTTTCTTTCAGCTTTTGGACGAGTAAAAACCCAGAGGATNGGAAATTTAAGTTTTGGAGTATCTGGAACAATCTCTTATTTATCAGATAAATTTGTCAATGGTGGAAAAGTTAAAAAAGGCGAGATTTTAGGTAAATTAGATGAAGAAAAATTTCTATTAATTGTTCAGAGACTTCAAGCAGATATTAAAGAATTAACAAAACAAATTGAATTGAGAAAAAAACAATTGGATAGAAATAAAATAATGCTTGAAAAAAAAGTTATTAGTCCATCTGTTTATGATGAAGAGTTAATTAAATATTCAAAAAGTCAACAAATGTTAAATAATTCAAAAATAAATCTTGGGTTAGCAAAAAAAGATTTGAAGGACGCAACATTAATTGCAAAAAGCAATGGAATTATATCAAATGTCAATGCTCATGAGGGTTTGCTTGTTTCAAGTAATTCAATGTTAGGAACTTTTAGATCTCTAGATCATGTTGAAATTGAATTTATTGTACCTGCAAAAATTTTTTCTATTTCAAAAAAATTGATTGGGAAAAAAATTGAGGTCTATTGGGAAACAGGTAGTGAAAAATTGGTTAGAAAAAATGCAATTATAACTAGGTTTCAAGGCATAATTAATGATGATAGCGGAGGAGGAAAAATATTTGCAAAATTTAGTGATGATAAAAATGATCTGATTCCGCTTGATAGCTTTGTCAAAATTATATATCCATTAGAAAAATTTGACTCAGTTATAAAAATTCCAGAGTCAGCTTTGTTTAATAAACAATTTATATTTGTAATTGAAAACGGAAGAGCAAAAAAAATTAAAGTAAAAGTTATTCACTCTAATACAGGATATTATCTATTAAAAAATGATGATTTGGATGGGTTAGACATAATTTTGAATAGATTTTCTTCAAATATTGAAGGAACCAAAATAAAACAATATTAATTATTAAAAGAGTAAAACTTGATTAAATTTCCTCAATCTTCAATTCTAACTTTTTTTGTTAAACACAAAACAGCAGCAAATATTATTATGTTTTTAATGTTACTAGCTGGCTTTTTGTCAATTAATAAACTAAATAGACAATTTTTTCCAAATTTTGATGTTGAAACAATATCTGTTTCTATAGAATGGCCTGGAGCAACTGCAGAAGAAGTTGATAACAATATNGTTCAACTATTAGAACCTGACTTACGTCCAATATCTGGTGTTAAAAAGGTGAAATCTAAATCTGTTGAAGGGCTTGGTTATTCAATAATAGAATTTAACTTTGGAACAGATATGCAAAAAGCAATGTCTGATGTGGAAAATGCGATTTCAAGAATTGATTTTCCTGATGACACAAAAAAACCTAAAATTACTAAAGCAGAGTTTTATGACATTGTTACTAGGATAGTTTTATCAGGTAATTTAGATTTATCCCAACTAAGAAGTGAAGCAAAAATATTTAAAGAAAAGTTATTAAATGCTGGAGCTGATAAAGTTGATTTAATTGGGNTGCCAGATGANGAGATACTCATTCANATTCCTCAAAGTGAAATNTCAAAATTTAAATTATCTTTAAATGAAATTTCAAAATTGATTTCTATAGAATCTAAAGATATTCCAGGTGGAAGTTTTGCAGATGGTTCATTACGTATTAGAACTTCAGGTGACAAAACTTTGGTAGAACATTTTGAAAATCTGCAAATTAAAAGTTTTAATGATGGTGGAAAAATAATTTTAAAAGATATTGCAGAAATCAAGGAAACTTATGATGACTCAAGTATATTACAATATGTAAATGGAAATCCAGCTGTAGAAATTTCAGTCCGTAGAAGTAAAACAAGTGATGCTCTTGATACAGCTGCAATCGTTGAAGAAGAATTAATCAAATTTAAGAAAAATAAATCCAACTTTATAGAGGTAACAACTTACAACACAGCCTCAAATTTAATTCAAGAGAGGATATCTTTATTAGTTAAAAATGGAATTTCAGGATTAATTATTGTTTTAATTGTTTTATTTGTATTTCTTGCTTGGAAAACTGCTATATGGGTTGCACTAGGCATACCAATCGCTTTTTTAGCAACATTTGGGGTNATGTTTTTTTCTGGTCAGTCAATAAATATGATTTCATTATTTGGATTAATAATGGCTTTAGGTATAGTAGTCGACGATGCAATTGTAGTAGGAGAACATTCAAATTATCTAAGAGAAAATAGAAATCTTAATTATAATGATGCACCCATAGTAGCAGCAACTAGAATGTCTGCTCCAGTAATTTGTGCTATGTTAACGACTGTAGGTGCNTTCCTACCTTTATTCTTAATTAAAGGAATAATAGGTCAAATAATCATTGCAATTCCTATGGTGATTTGTGCTGTTTTGATAGCAAGTTTGATTGAATGTTTTTTGGTTTTACCTGCACATTTAGCTCATTTTGATAAAGGCAGTTATTCTCCTGGAAAATTCAGAATTTGGTTTGATAATAAGTTTAAAAATTTTCAAGATGGTATTTTTAAAAAAATAATTACTTACTGTTATGACTATAGATATTTAACTATGGTAACTGTTTTTGGCATGTTTTTTATTTCTATAGGGATGATGAAAAGTAGTAGAGTACAGTTTAGTTTTTTTCCTACACCAGAATCTGACTTAATTATAGCAAACTTTGAGATGTCTCCNGGATCAAAAAAGAAACAAACTTATGAAATGATTGATAGCTTAGAAAAAGGTCTTCAACTTACAAAATTACATTTCAAAAATGATCCAAAGTTAGTCAATTTTAGTATGAGTAATTTTGGAAAATCAACGTCATTTGCGACTGATCAAACAGTTAATAAAAAGGGAAATTATCTTAAGGGTTCAATGGTAGTTGAATTGATAACTGCAGACAAAAGAAAGGTTAGAACAAATGAATTTATTAAAGTTTGGAAAAAAAATGTAGAGAAAGTTTCTGGGTTAGATAAACTAATTATTCGAGCTCCACGTGGTGGACCCCCAGGAAGAGATGTTGATGTAAGGTTAAAAGGAAATGATTTAGAAACTTTAAAAAATGCATCTAGTGATTTGTTGAAAATTGTGAATACAATTCCAAGTATAAGTGCTGTAAATGATAATTTTGAAGTTGGTGTTCAAGAAAGAGTAGTTGTTTTAAACAATAGAGGTAGAGCCTTAGGTTTTTCTATATCAGAAATNGGATCTCAAATTAGAACAGCAATAAATGGAAAAATTGTTTCAACATTTCCTAGAGGTGATGAAGAGGTTATTGTAAGAGTTAAATTAGATCAAGATGACGTAATTAATGGCAATTTAGAAAATCTAAGGTTGGTTGGTCCCAAAAATAATGTTGTAATGTTGAGCGAAATAGCAGTAATCGAAAATAAAATTCCTTTTTCTTCAATATCTCGTCAAGATGGATTTAGAGAAGTTACCATATCAGGTGATTTAAACTCTTCTCTAGTTAATACAACACAAGCAAGAAACTTCTTATTACAGAATGGACTAGTGGAATTAGCTAAAAAATATAATCTTGATTATCGTTTTGCAGGTAAAGACCTGGAGCAAAAAGAAACTTTTGCAGATATGTTTATTGGCTCAATAATTGGATTAATAATCATTTATATTGTTTTAACTTGGGTTTTTAAATCATGGTTAAGGCCATTTACAATTATGATAATGATTCCTCTATCATTTATAGGTGCAGTTTTTGGGCATTATTTTTTAAATTTGACTATGTCAATTCTTTCTATGTTCGCATTGTTAGCTCTTGCTGGNATAGTAGTAAANAANTCAATAATATTAGTTTCAACAATTGAAAGAAGATTAGATGAATTAATAAAAGGAAATACTATTAATTTAGAGATATTTAAGCAAGCCGTTATATCTGGAGTTATAAATAGATTAAGACCAGTTTTGCTTACATCGCTTACNACAATTGGAGGTTTGTCTGCTCTAATGTTTGAAAAATCTCTACAGGCACAATTTTTAATTCCAATGGCTGCAACTATTGTATTTGGTTTAGGTATTACAGCAATATTAGTTTTANTTGTAATTCCGTCTATGATGGGTATTGGAAAAGATCTATCATTGTTNATAAAAGGTAGTAAAATAAACTAGAGAAAAAAATGAACTTTNATATTGAAAATTTNAATTTTAACNCATCAGGTTTAATTCCTGCAATTGCACAATGTTCAGANACNAAAGATGTTNTAATGTTGGCATGGATGAATAAAGAATCTATTAGGTTAACAATTGAAACTAAAAATGTAACTTATTTTTCTAGATCAAGAAATAAATTATGGGTTAAAGGTGAAACAAGTGGAAATTATCAATATCTCAAAAAAATAAAATCAGATTGTGATAATGATACAATTTTACTAACTGTGAAACAAATAGGNCCTGCATGTCANCTGGGAACAAAAACATGTTTTGATGATGAGTGATTTANGTAAAAATTTATNACCTTCAAATAGAGGTAAAAAACAAAAAATCAGAAAATCTAATAAACGCAAGTTATCAAGTACAAATTGGATAAAAAGACAAATTAATGATCCCTATGTAATTGAAGCAAACAAATTGGGTTATAAATCAAGAGCAGCGTTTAAACTACTACAGATTGATGATAAATATAATTTTTTAAAACCGAACAGAAAGGTTATCGATTTAGGCTGTGCACCAGGTGGATGGTTACAAGTCGCAGTTCAAAAAGTACGTTCTACAGAAAATGAAGTAAAAGTGATAGGCGTTGATATTTTGCCAGTAGACAATATTCCAGGATCTAAAACATTTATTGGAGATATTAATGATNCTGCGATAGACAAAAAGTTAATTGATTTTTTAGGNGATTATCCTGATATAATTTTGTCTGATATGGCTGCAAATGTAATTGGTCATAAACAAACAGATCATTTGAGAACAACTCAGTTAATTGAAATTGCACTTGATTTTACTTTAAAAAACTTAAAAAAAAATGGAACATTTTTGGTAAAAACTTTTAAAGGTGGAACTGAAACCGAATTGTTAAATATCATGAAAAAAAAATTTAATTATGTAAAGAATATAAAACCTTTAGCTAGCAGACCAGAATCTGTAGAAAGTTATACAGTTTGNNTAGATTTTAAAGGTTGAAATTAGACTCAAAATATCTTATTAATTTTTATGATTGAAGAAGCATTAACTTTTGATGATGTTTTATTACAGCCTTCAGAAAGCTCAATAGGCCCTGGTGATGCTGANGTTAAAACTCAACTTACAAACAAAATCCATCTTAATATTCCACTTATTTCTTCTGCGATGGATACTGTTACTGAACATAAACTTGCTATAGCAATTGCGCAATTAGGTGGCATTGGTGTTATNCATAAAAATTTTTCAATAGAAAGACAAGCAAAAGAAGTAGAAAAAGTAAAAAAATATGAGTCAGGAATGGTCATTAATCCAATTACAATTTCTCCAGAAAGTTCAATTGAAGATGCTTTTGCTTTAATGGATAAGTATAAAATTAGCGGTATACCTGTAGTTGATGATATTACAAAAAAATTAAATGGTATATTAACAAATAGAGACTTAAGATTTTCTCAAAATTATAAAGAAAAAGTTACNACTTTAATGACAAAANATGTTGTTACNGTAAAAAAAAATATTTCACCTGANCAAGCCAAAGAANTACTTCATAAGCACAGAATTGAAAAGTTAGTTGTTGTTGACCAANAAAATAGATGTATTGGATTAATTACNGTAAAAGATATTGANAAATCCCAGAAGTTTCCAAATTCTTGTAAAGATAGTGATGGACGATTAAGAGTTGCGGCAGCCACAGGGGTTGGATTGAGTGGTTTAAAAAGAGCTGAAAAACTAATTGAATCTGGTGTAGATTTATTAGTTGTTGATACGGCTCATGGGCATAGTAAAAAAGTATTAAATACGATTAAAGAATTATCAAGATTTAGTAACTCTGTAGATATTTTAGGAGGCAATGTTGCAACTCCTGATGGAACAAAAGCCCTTATAGATTCTGGAGCTGACGTAGTAAAAATTGGCATTGGGCCTGGTTCAATTTGNACTACAAGAATGATTGCTGGTGTAGGATTGCCACAACTGTCAGCTATAATCGAATGTAGTAAGATTGCTAAGAAAAATAAAATTCCNNTTATTGCAGATGGTGGAATTAAATACTCAGGAGATATAGCAAAAGCAATTGCGGCAGGAGCTAATGGCGTAATGGTTGGATCACTTTTTGCAGGAACTGACGAAGCACCTGGAGAAGTTTTTTTATATCAAGGAAGGTCNTATAAATCCTATAGGGGNATGGGATCATTAGGAGCAATGGCAAGAGGTTCAGCTGATAGATATTTTCAAGAAGAGATCGAAAAATTAAAATTAGTTCCCGAAGGTATTGAAGGACAAGTTCCTTATAAAGGACCAATAGAAAATGTAATTCATCAATTAGTAGGTGGGTTAAAATCAGCAATGGGCTATACTGGAAATGCTAATATTGAAAGTATGAAAAAAAATTGTGTTTTTAGAAAAATTACAAATGCTGGTTTAAAAGAAAGTCATGTACATGATGTTATGATTACAAGGGAATCTCCTAATTATCGACAATGACAAAACAAACCAAAAAACTTAAAAATGAAATANACGAATGTCTACTTGTAATTGACTTTGGAAGNCAAGTTACACAATTAATTGCAAGAAGATTAAGAGAACTTANTGTATATTCAAAGATATACCCTTTTCAAAATATTNATCAAAAACTTTTAAAAGAATTATCNCCAAAAGCTATTATTTTTTCTGGTGGNCCTCGTAGTGTTNTAGATAGAAATAGCCCAAAAGTTTCTAAAATTATTTATAAACTTGGCATTCCAATTTTAGGAATATGCTATGGGCAACAACTTCTTATGTTTCAATTAGGAGGAAAAATAAATTCAAAAGAAAAAAAATCAGAGTTTGGAAGAGCATTTATAGAACAAAAAAGAAAATCTAAATTTCTCGATGGTTGGTTTGAAAAGGACCTCGAAGAAGTATGGATGAGCCATGGTGATCATGTAAGTGAAATGGCACCTGACTTTAAAGTTTTAGCAACTTCAAAAAATGCACCTTTTGCAATGGTTGCTGATGAAAAAAGAAATTTTTATGGCGTTCAATTTCATCCTGAGGTTCATCATACTCCAAAAGGAAAAGTTTTATTTGATAATTTTTTAAAAATNTCAGGCTTTAAACGTGATTGGACAATGCAATCATTTTATNAAGATGAGATTNAAAANATTAGAAAAAAAATTGGCAATAATAAAGTCATTTGTGCACTATCAGGTGGAGTTGATAGTTCTGTGACGGCTATCCTTTTACATAAGGCTATTGGTAATAATTTAACCTGTATTTTTGTTAATCATGGATTGCTTAGGAAAAATGANCATTCAGAAGTTTTAAAAATGTTNANAGATNANTATAAAATACCNTTAATTTACGCTAATGAAAGCAAGCTTTTTTTAGACAAATTAAAAGGTGTTACAAGTCCAGAAAAGAAAAGAAAAATAATTGGAAATTTATTTATAAAAGTTTTTCAAAAACATGCAAAAAAAATGGATAACATAAAGTTTTTAGCTCAAGGTACATTATACCCTGATGTAATAGAAAGTGTTTCTGTTAATGATGGTCCNTCTGTTACCATAAAATCACATCATAATGTTGGTGGATTACCTAAAAGAATGGGTNTGAAATTAATTGAGCCTTTAAGAAATCTTTTTAAAGATGAAGTTAGAAAATTAGGAAATGAATTAAATTTACCTAAAACATTTATAAATCGACATCCATTTCCAGGGCCTGGATTAGCTATAAGATGCCCAGGAGAAGTAACAATTAAAAAAGTTAAAATTTTACAAAACATTGATGAAATATTCATCGACCAAATCAAAAAANATAACCTTTATGATNAAATTTGGCAGGCTTTTTCAGTATTATTACCAACAAGGTCTGTTGGTGTNATGGGAGATAAAAGAACTTATGACTATGCTTGTGTGTTGAGAGCNGTAACTTCTGTAGANGGAATGACAGCTGATTATTTTAAATTTGATCAAAGTTTTCTTTCTGATACATCAACAAGAATTATAAATGAGGTAAGTGGAGTTAATAGGGTAACCTATGACATTACCTCAAAACCACCTGGTACAATTGAGTGGGAGTGAATAAAAAGTGTTTAAAAACAATAACTTATGGTAAATTTTAAATTACAATTAGAAAATGAATCTTTTTCTTTAATACAAACTAAAACTTCTCATTTTGAAAAATTATACTCTGTTGCTGGTAATCCTGTAATTTGGGAACAACATCCTGAAAATGATAGATGGAAGAGGGAAGTTTTTATTAAATTTTTTCAGATTGCTATGGAAAACACATTGGGTTGTTTTACTATAGTTGATAAAACATTAGATAAATTTATTGGTTCTACAAGATTTTATTCTCATGATAAAATAGATAATTCAATTAGAGTTGGTTATACATTTTTATCAAATGAATATTGGGGCACATCTGTCAATTTACAAATTAAAAAACTTATGTTGGATTATGCATTCAGACACATTGATAAAGTGTATTTTGATATTGGGGAAGAAAACTTTCGGTCAAGAAAAGCAACTGAAAAATTAGGTGCTGTTATGCACAAAAAAAATAGTAATGGTAAACTTATTTATTTATTATTTAAACAGGATTATGTTTTGTAAGATAAATAGGTTTCAAAGTAGTTTCAAACTTTTAAAAAAGATAATATAAACAATCGGTTATAGAGATTGGATTATTGAGTGGGAATAATTCCTAAAAAAAGTAGTCATTAAAAATATTGCTAAACTTTCGTTATTATCTGATAAAATTTTATGTTAAATAATTTTTTTAACTAGGTATTTTTGAATACCCTCAAAAACTAACACTTGATTTTGATTAAGAATTGTTGCTTTCATTTCAATTATACCCGTAGTTTTTTGAGAAACTAAATTAATGATTTCAAGTTCTGGATATAAAGTATCATTTTTGTANACTGGCTTCAGAAATTTGCCACTAATTTCGATCATTCCTAATAAACTTTGCCTTACCTCTGAAGGAAAAATCCC
>FUFK010064594.1_pt1 | contig 65472 bp, 53 predicted proteins | sample 1021851 | NCBI WGS metagenome assembly FUFK01 (sample SAMEA51879418, study PRJEB19060) | metagenome
ACGGTTGTGTTGGTGGGGTCGGTGACGTCCACAATGTGCATGTCGTTCCAGCCGGCCAGGTACGCGTAGGTCTCTCCGTCGGGCGTTGTGGCCACTTGCACCTCGGCGTTTCCGGGCGTGGTGAGGGGGTTGAAATCAAGCAGTTCCATGTTGTCGGTTCCAAATTGATGCTGGCTGGCGTTTTTGTGGTCGTGACCTTCGCCTTGAACGAGCGGGTCTTCGGCGTTGAACACAAGGGTGTTTCCACTTGTTTCCTGCACGTCGTCGCCAAAAATCAACATCGCTGATGATGTTAGGAAAAGAATGGCAAATATACCAAGAAGAAGTTCTCTGCCGCCCATGTTGCGCTCACCTCATCCATCCGTTTGGTCTTTATGATTTGGTGATTGCCGTTGATGTATGGGCGGAAGTCGTGCGGTGCTGATGGTCAGTCTGTTTCTTCTCGCTGGTGCCAGCGTACCGCTTGCATCCAGCCACACCCAGCAAACGTTGACCGTCATCCTCGTCGAGGACGGTGTGGTGTCGGGAAACATCACCGACCCTGCGTTCGTTCAGGGGAACGCTCTTTGGTTCCGAATGGAGGACAACACCGAAAACACGACGATGAAGGTGCGGTTGGACATCGATCAAGACGGTGTGTTCAATGCGTCAAACGATTTTGAATCCACGGACCTCGTTCACGAATGTGAATTGAACGAAACAGGCGCTTTGGTGGATGAAGACTGCGCTGTATCCGCAACCTATGCATTTTCCATGAACGCCACCGTTGGAACCTACGCGTTTTGGGTCCATCGCACAAGCAACGAGACCGAGACGGTCTGGAATCACACCGTCGCAGTGCACAAGGACGTCCATGAAGAGGAAGGCCCGACGCCCGGCGATTGTTTTGGAGCCGGCTGTCCGGTTGACCAAAGCGATGTTACGACGGAAACGTCGACGATCGCGAACGTTGAGGATTCGTTGTTGATGGTGCTGATGGGGGTTTCTCTCATCGGAATTGCCTTCATGCTTGCAATACCGAAGAAGGAAGAGGAATGAGTGGTGACCGACCAACCTGGCCAATGATCTGGCCTTGGAGTGATGGAAAAGGAAACCGAATGCATTGGCGCGATGTTCTGAATTCACGCCGCTTCTCGGTCACTTATCTGCTGATTATCGCACTGTTGTTTGCATTGTTCGGCCTCGGGTCTCGTACTTGTCCGATATCATCTGATGCAGTCATCTGCGATTTCGTCATNCGACCTTACAACCTGTTTGAAGCACCTCACATTTTCGTCCTCACGCTGTTCTCCTCGTTTTGGTTCCACAACAACCCCGATCACATCCTGTTGACGGCCGCTTTGATCGTCGTCTTCCTGCAGACTGCAGAAATCCGTATCGGGACAAAGCGAGCAATGATTGCGGTGTTCGGCATACACGCTTTGGTTGTGGTGATCATGACGCTGTACCTCTACGCGGGCGATTACCTCAATCCAGGGACTGATTGGTACGAATTTGGACTCCGGGGTCGAAATTACATGGGCGGCTCGGTCGGTCTCTTCGGTGTGAGCGGCGTTTTGTTTTCACAGATCAAACGACCAATTGCGGGCGCCCTGTTCTATTTTGGTTTTGAATTCTGGAACGCCTACATCTACGAAGGTGCAGCGCTGTACGTCAGCATGGGGCATGTCACCGCTTTCACGCTCGGATTCGTACTTGGACGATGTTGGTTGCATCCAGACGGTAAACGATTCAAGGCGACTGAATTCAATTGAGACAAATCGTTCCTGCATCGAAGACCCAACTCATGTGAGGTGATATGGGAACGAGTGGGTCATCCCTCAATGAGCGGGCAGTTGACGTCGTTCACCGTCTCAATGAAATGCCTTGAGAACAGGGGTTTTGGTCGTCGAGTTGTTTTCCTTCGGATTATTTTTGACATGTTCTCACGTTGAAATTGGACCTGTACCCTCATGAAAGAATCGGTTCAATCGAGGGCAGACCTTGAGAAGGTGAACCCTTACGGAGGTTCAATGGGACACCGTTCTGGCCAAGCCCTCTTTCTCATCTCTCTGATGATGCTCACGCCGCTGTCAGGGTGTTTTGGTCAGCAGGACGGTGGAGGTTTGGACTCCGTCGAAGACGTGGTTGTGACCCCGGCGTTGTGGACGGGTGGTGTGTTTCAAGGCGTTACGATCGAAGCTCAAACCGATCTTTCCGCCTTTGTTCCCTACCTCATCCAAAATCAGGAAACCGGGTTTATTCAGAACTCAACGGTCGTTGACCTCAAGGCCGGTGAAAGCGCGTTGTTGTCCGTGTTGGCCCCACCTCGTACCGACACGGCAGTGGTGCTGATCGGGGATTACGGTCGGGAGAACTGGCCGATCCGGAACCTGGACGAGTCGTGGCGAACGTGGTACCAGCGCGAAGCGTACGACCTCTCGACCAACGACGGCATCGTTCGAATCCAAGGTGAAAACGGCTCCGCAGACACCGTTGAGGTATCGCCCGACAACGGCGGAGCGGTGCTCGCATTACGCATTCCCGTTGAGCGACCGATGGCGGCGGCCTACGATGAATCGGTTGGAGGACGGCACTCCACGGGCATGGTCGACGGATTGACCGTGTTCAACTACATCAAGCACATGTCCGACGAGACGCCCGATCCCACCGACCTGGCAGATGGGGCTGTAGGATACCTCGACCGATGGGCCGGGCAAGGTAACGCGGCTTACGAAGACGGTGCACAATACCTTATTTCGACGATGGAGAGTTTTGGACTTGAGGTCATCACCCAACGCTTCACGTACGATTCATTGATGACCGGCCAGCAGAATCCGGAAGCGTACAACATCTGCGGCTATCGCTTTGGCCAGGTGAATCCGGATAAATGGATGGTGTTCGGCGCTCACTTCGACATCGCCCCTCCCGTCAACGGTGGTTTCCTTGACCCGCACATCTTCGGTCGAACGTACGGCACCCGCGTGGGCGCTTACGACAACACTGCAGGAACGTCCATGGTCCTTACCGTCGCCGAAGCAATGGCCAATTACGACACCCGGAACACCATGGTGTTCTGTTTGTGGTCGGGTGAAGAAGGTGGGAAACGGGGCAGCGATGTTTGGACGGATTACTGGGTGAAGGAAGACAACCCTGACGTTGAGGTCACGAATTACGTCAACCTTGACATGGCCGGCGTGAACTGGCCCGGCGGCGGAGGGGCTCCGTGCGGAGGTAACCACGGCGGTGGTGAAAACGGGTGCGATCCGCAACCNCAGGTCGATCCCGACGGCTATCCGAAGGACGAGGAAGTCTGGCCGATGCGTGTCTACATCGGTCCGAGCCTGGACCACGACGTCATGAATCAACCCGGTATGGTCGGATTGGCCATGTGGATTGGAGCCGACGCCATCGGCGTGGAGGAACAGATGTCCCCGCTGATCGGTGTTGACCACCCGGCAGACACGTGGAAGGTGGACGATTGGATGGCCAAAGACCGGCCAGAAATCATCGTGTACGAAGACACGACCGCACGTTCAGACCACGCTTCTTTCCAGGACAATCTCAACACGGTGACCATGGGCTTTGGAGGTCTGGTCGACGGTTATTGGTGCTACCACCAAACCTGCGACACCGTTGACGAGATGATCGACTGGATGGACACAACGGGCAAGGACTACGGTGAGGAGAGAAGTGGAACGAGTAACCTCGTCGACGCCCTCGACACGATCACCTGGTGGGCCACCTATTCCTTCTTCCACCTCGATGAAAACCCCGTTCGAAACGCATACCTGTAGACTTGGCCGTGTTCCATGGCGGACAGTGACAAGGTTGGTGTTGCAGCCCGACAATTTGTTATGAACGCCGAACGTCGGAGGGCCATGGTGTGGAACATCCGGCCGTTGCTCGCGGTTTTGTTGATGTTGACCCTGCCGATGGCCGGTTGCATTACGACGACGCCAACCGTTGAACGTCCAGCGCTTGAGGGTGAGGAACTCGTCATGGTCGACAGCCCGTGTTCGTTGCCGACGCAATCCCTCACGCAGTCGAGCACGATTGTGTCGGTGAACGGCGTGGACCGGTTGTTCCGATTGTCCGTCCCAAGTTCGGACGCAGGAACTGAGCTCCCGCTCGTTCTTGCGTTTCACGGTGGGGACATGGCCGAAGACGACTTTCCGCAGCAAGAGGAATTCGACGCGTTGGGAGAACAAGACAAATTCATCATGGCGTACGCCGTTGCAGAAGAAGGGCGAACACAGGCGGAAGGTGAGTGGTACCTCAACACTGCGGCGACCTCCCGAGACGACAACAATTTCGCCATGGCCATCGTCGACGCATTGTCCGAAGTTTATTGCGTGGACCAGGATCGACTTTACGCAACAGGGTATTCACTTGGTTCCATGTTCACCTACGAGATTGCATGCCAGATGAACAGTCGATTTGCCGCCGTTGCTTCGTTTGCGGGAACCATGCCCGTGGAGCCTGAAAGTTGCTATCTGTACAACGATGTGGCTGTGATGCACATTCACGGAAAATTGGACCTGATCATTGATTACGACGATGATTGGGACTGGAAGGACGGGGAACACGAAGGAGTTGGTACAATGAGCAGTGTTCCGGGATTGATTGAAGATTGGGCGGCACGGGCCAACTGTCAGAATCAAAATTCAGAGTACAACATGGCGGTTGAACACGTGATTCACAGCGATTGCGATGGAGGGGTTCGAATTGAGCACCACGGCATGGAATTGAACGGGCACTCGTGGCCAAATCAAGTGGCTGGAACGGATACTGCAGAAGTCATCTGGAACTTCCTTCGTGAGTTCAGTCTCGACTGACCGATTGTTGATGCATTACTCGGGGGTGTTTGTCGGGATCGTCCCGTATTGGTTGGGAAACGGGTTACCTTCCGAAACGGTCCAAATCAAGACGACCAGACTCCCGATGAATGGGATCAGGACGATGAGAATCCACCATCCCGACCGATCAAAATCGTGGAATCTTCGGACGCACACGGACAACGAGGGAATCATGAGGGCGAGGGCCGCTGTAAGGTAGAAGATGAACGACCCCGTCACGGCGTCCATGACCGCAGCAACCTGCAGAACAATGAAGCTGAACAGGAAAAACCACCAGTATTCAGAACGTGAGGCTCGGCCCTCGAATTGGAAATACTTGAGTTGAAGGCACGTGCGAATCGCCTGTTCAAACGACATGGCAACGCGAGGGCGTCCGGTTTGAACGGAGGGTGGAAGCGGTGCCGTGGTGGAGATGGCTTCACGAATGGTGATGGGTTCGGGCGCACCCCAAAACGGGGTCGAGGCTCCCTCGTCGGAATCCATGTGGTTGCCTCAAATCACGAGCAATTAATTCTGTCCCCAATCAATCCAGTTGGGCCGATGCGTTCAACGGAACAGCGATGAGATGGGTTCAGCAACGAAGGCGAGAACGTTTGGCGGCGACCACATTCCAAGAAACATCGAAACCACAAGCGTTGCAAAAAGAAGGAGGACGGTGAAGAAGGCCTTTTCGTTCCAATCCTTCACCTTCAAGCCGTCAAGCGGTCCAAAAGGAAGCATGTTAAACAGGCCGAGAACAAGGTTCGCTGAGAGCCAAAAATACGCTGCGTCAGCCAACATGGCCTGCCAGATCAACGCTCCGTCCACCAAATAAATCCGATCAAACACATCTCTTGCACTGGATGCGAGGTGTTCATGAGCACCCGACACCCCGAGAATCAGCCCCCACAAAGGAATGCCAACAACGAACAGCGCGAAATTGGTCAGCGGTCCTGCAACCGCAATGTGGCCGTTTTGCCGCCTCGTCACCAATCCAGCCACCATCACCGCGCCGGGCGCCATGAACAAAAAGCCGAGGAAGAATGCGATGGCGATACCGAACTGCAAGCCTTTCGGATCTGCTCGGAATTCAGCCCAACACCCGTTCTTTTTTGCAACAAGTTTGTGGCCGATTTCATGGAGGAGAAAGGCCGGACCCACGGCGATGAACATGACCGGCATGGCCAAGAGAAGTTTGATGACCCACGTTGAGAGACCGAAATAGCCGATGCCGGTGAGGCCTCGGGCGGCCATGAAGCCAAGAGCGAGGGTAAACGCCGCCATGGCAAGGCGGAGATGTTGTTTTTCGACGTCGCTGAAATGCCACAATTTCCCGGTGTGATGTTTGGGTTTTTCCCAATTTCCTTTTCCTAAAAATTGGAGCATGGCCTCCCCCAACGGCGAGGAGGTTTCGTAGTGGAGTGTTCCGTCGTTGTCAATGCGCTGATGAACGCGGTGGATGCGGGGATTGGACCGTTGGCTTCGAAAGGGGTTGTCTTCCAAGACGTCGGCTCGACGGTCCCGTTTCCCCATGCCTCGGCTACATCACGGTTCACTTTGAATCCTCGTGTCCAAGCATTCATGACCTCAAGCAAGATGCAAGAACGAGTCGCTCATGTCGATGCCACGGAAAGCCATGCAGGAATTGGGGTTCCAAGCCTGCTGTCTGCGATGCGATGCACCGGACCAACCCGGCGTTTCCCGCTGCGGGCCGTGCATTCAACATCATCGGGCTGTGCGAGAAACGCTTGCGGCCGCACCGCCCGATGATCCCCTCTACCAGCTGGCAAAGGAAATCATGGCGATGGCTGCTGACCCCCATCGATACGACCACGATGAGGTCCACGGCGATTCACTGATCGAACAGCAGCGACTTGCGGCGGCGCTGGTGGGTGCGCCAGCACCTCGCACGTCCGATGACATCAGCGCGGTTTTTGAGGTGCAACGTTCGACAGCGAAGGCCAACATGCTGCGGGACGTGGGGAATCAAAATCCGTGGAGAGACGCCCCGATGCAAGCAGCTGACGCAAAGAAAGTTGCAGAGGAAACGTGGCTGCTCAATCCAGACGTTGACCAACATTACGGCGCACGCACCATTCCCAGCAAACCCATCGCAAAAGTGGACCGAAGTGAACGAATTGGCGAAGACACAACGCTCACCGATCGTGTTCACGCCGCAGCGTCTCAGACCGGTATGGATGAGGCATCAGCCAAGATTTTCGAAGACCTGGACTTCAAGCAACGACAGCGTCGGCGTCAAAAGATGAAGGACGCAATGAAGGACGTCAAAGAACTGGTCGACGACGATTTAGAGTTCTGAACGGCGTCAACGCAGGAAGAGATTTTTTTTATTGAAAACACGAGTATCGGTCGTGAGCAAGGGCATCCAATACCCCGACGGGTACGACGATTCGTTCGCCATTGCAGTCGTTCAGGTACGTGGGGAAGCGCGTAAGAAACGTACGACGTTTGTTCGTTTGTGGGTGGTCTCGAGTCTTTTTTCACTCGTCTTTTTCAGCCTCACCGTCTGGAGATCGTCGACGTGCAATGGTTTGGACATTATGGAATTAGGCACGATGCTTGTTTGCTTCTCGTGCGTTGGTCTTTCGTGTTTTGGGGCGATGGGCGCGTTTGCTGACGTCGTTCGTGGTGATTCAAAACTTGCATCGCTGGTGGTGGGCATGGGTTTCTTCGTGTGGGCAATGTTGGCCTTTGGTGCGTTGTCCTTCGTCGCCAGTGACGGAATCGTCTGCAGCGTGGGATGGATTCCAAGCGACGGTGTCTTGAGTTGAGTGCCGGAAAAACACGTGAACGCTCAAGATTTCTGTTCAATGGACACCAAGAACATGGTCACGATGACGTTGACCGTGATTTCCTCATCGGTATCGGTGGGTGTGTTCAAAGGACATTTGTCGTTGGAGAGCGAACAAGTGACGGTGCGTGGAGACGGTAGGAAAGGCGTTGTGTCCCCTTTCCTTTGGACTTCTTCCCGAGCAATTCGATATGACCGAGTTCGGCGATGTTGCTCACGTGCGTACCGGCACAGGGACACATGTCGACCCTGTCGCCAATTTGAACGATGCGGAGTTCCTTCACGGAAATCGGAAGGAGGTCCATGTTGGTTCGTTCCGGTGGCATGATGGCGTTGATTTCTCCTCGGGTCATGACGTTGTCCGAGACCTCCAATCCCGAATCAATTCGGTCGTTGGCCGCCGCTAGAAGGTCGTTCAGCATGGTTTCGTCAAACGAAATTGGGTTGAAATCAATTCGAGATCGGTCGGCGTGGATTTGATTTCCGACGGTTCGGACGCCGTCAAACATTTCGTACGCCAACCCGCTGACGAGATGTTGGGCGGTGTGCATCCTCATGTGAGCGTAGCGGGTTGCCCAATCGATGGTACCTCGAACCTCATCGCCAATTTGCAACTGATGTTCGGGCCCCACCGTGTGATGAACATCGCCACGACCACGAACCTCGGTGACCGGGACGTCTCCGTTTGGACCGGACAGCGTCCCAGTGTCCCAGTGTTGCCCTCCTCCAAGGGGGTAAAACAGCGTGCGGTCCAGCACCACTCGGTCGTTGTCAACCTCGACAACGCGTGCATCAAAGGACTGAGCGTAAGCGGCCTCGATGTTCTCAAGGTACAGTTTGACGGTCATTGTCCTCACGGACCCCGGTGGCTTTGATGAGGTTAACCGTATTCGGGCGTCGCAGCACCGGGGGCGAAATCTTCCATCAATCCGGTGTTCTTCTCCGACGAAGCATCGATCACAATGGCGGGCGTTTTCCAGGCGACGGCGAGTGCCACCGTTGAATCCCACAGGGCGCGGAAGAAACCGACTTCTTCGTACTCCCAGCCTCGCTCTTCGGCGTATTCTTTGACGATGGGCGCCGCTTTTGGAAGGTTGAAATGAGAGAGCGCTGGGAGCAGGTGGTGTTCGATTTGGTAGTCCAAGCCTACGAAAAAGAAGGAACCAACGGGTCCGAGTTTGATTCGTCGGCCGGTTTCGATTTGCAAGCGCCAGTTTTCATCGTATTCGAGAACGACCGGACGACCAGCATGGCCGACGATGAAAATGGCGGTCAAGTACAAGCCGACAATGGCCCAGAGAACGACGTAAAAACCAACCACAGCTTGCCAGGCAAGGCCCATGAGAACGGGCAGACCAAGCCACAAAAAGAAATGGGCGCACAAGAGACTGGCGTCGAGGAGCCACATTTTGTTGAACTTCTTGCGCTTGGCTTTGAACGGAGCGGTGACGACGTACTTCAGACCGTCGTAGCGCATCAGATGGCCCACGAGCGGTGTGATGATGGGCCAGAAGATGTAGGCCTGGAGGTACTTCTGGAAGAATCGACGTACGGGTCCGCTGGTCAGGTATTCCTCTTGGGAGAAGGTGAGTGGCCACGAGTGGATGTCGGGGTCCTTCTGAAACACGTTTGGATGGGCGTGGTGCTGTACGTTGTGTTTTTCTCGCCAGTAGTTCATGGACAGCCCAGAGAACAACGGGAAAGCAAGCGAAGCAAGCGTGACGTTGCCTGCTTTGGATTTGCATGCGGACGAGTGAACGCCTTCGTGGCCAATCATGGCGATGGTGGTCGTGATCAATCCGGTCAGTGGGAGGAGAAGGAGACCGTACTTCAACGGCAGGAGAATGTGTGCGGCGTACAAAACACCAACAACGGCCATCAGAGCGATGAGTTTTGTCCACGATTTCGCGGTGGGTTTGTCCAAAAGCCCCTCGTTTTGGAGTTTTTTGCGTAGTTCTGCCATTGGATGCGATCCCATCTTCATCACCCAAGCGCTTGCGCTTGTATTGGATGCCAAGGTGTGCCGCCTAAGAAAGTGGTGTTTTTTCCCACACCGAATGCCTTGATTTAATCGAAGGTTGACGAGAACTCAACGGCACGGGATACGACGGCATCAAACGAAAGGAGGTTCACGTCAACGGGTAAGGTCGGCTGACACCGTTCAAAATAACCTCGTGCAGGTGACCAGACAGGCGATTCGCTCCACCACAACTCGGTGATGCCATCGGCCCGATCCAACTTCAGTGCGGGCGATTGGGCTGACGAGGCATCGGTGGAAAGCACGCTCCCGCCAAACCACTGCTTCAGGGGAACCTCGGGAAACGTTTCCGGCCGATGAGGAGCCCATTCATGACGTCGGAGTCCGGGACCGGGTGCTTTGGAAGGATGCATCAAAACAATTCGGTCGGCGTACAAGTGGGTCGGTAAGTCCCGTTCGTTGTTTGTCAGGTTCATGACCATCCCGGCATCGGTGCTCGTGCATGACAGCACGCGTGTTCGAGTGAGGCATTGGACCCCCTTACGAGCAACGTTTGCAGCAAGATGTTTGACCACCCAGTCCCACCGACATCCCCAACCGTCATCGTTTGACTTGAGCATCAGGTACGATATTTGTTCGTCCGTAAAGTATCGCTGAAGCATGGATTTGTCAACGACGCGCCCTGGAAATTGAACCGGAAGACCGAGTTCAGCTTCAATTTCAACGATTGAAACCGTNTGCCGGTCGGAAAGCACGTGCGCAAGCACCAATGCTTCAGCGGTTCCACCGACCAACACCACGTGCATGTTCTCACCTAAGCCGGAACGATGTCGAGAGCAAAAACCGGACAAGACGGTATGCAAAGACGGCAATGCGTGCAGTTTGGTTCATCAACGTAGATCATACGATCGCTCAGCGTTAGGACTTGCACTGGACACAGCGCAATGCAAGCTGCACATCCAAAGCATCGATCTTCGTCGACGACGAATTCATGATCTGAAATTCGTCCCATGGACCTTGGAAAAGACCGATGTAGAAGGTTTCTTCGCCGTCCAAACGAAACAATCTCAGTGTTTACGACGCCGTTTTCACGTTCCGTACCTCGACCCCTTGGTTTCCACTGGAGTACGTAGAGTCCTCCTGCAACAATTTGAAAAAAACGATGAGTGAAATTGATTTGAAAAAAACCCGTTGAATATGCTCGCGAGAAGTACATCAACATTGGGCATCAGAAACCATGATCCACATCCAACGAAAATTGGATTTTCTCTTCCAGTGGAAATGACGGGGTCGGACCCACATGTTCTTTGGAGAGCACACACTGGAACGGTCATGGTCTTGTATTCTCCAGGACGAACGTCCACCTATCCAGAAGACCCCCCAACACAAGGGTTGCGGTTTCACTATCTTGGTGGCGGCGATGAGGTTGGTAACGTTGGGATCGTCCTCGAAGATTCAAACGGTACTCGACTCCTGTTGGACTATGGAATTGCACCAACATCACCTCCACGGTATCCGAGCGAAGCTCCGGTCGTTCACGACGCCGTCATTACGCATTCCCACATCGATCATCTTGGCATGGCGCCCTGGTTGTGCGCACATCACCGAACTCGACTTCACGGAACCATCATCACTTCACAACTCTCAGACATGATGTGGCGTGATTGCTACAAGGTCAGTTCCATTGAGCGGTATCCGCTTGCTTGGGATAAACGAGACATCGACACGGCGCTTGATTCGTGGTACGTGCATGACTTTGGCGTCCCTTGGAAGCACCATGCTTGGGAGTTGACCCTGCACCCGGCCGGCCACATACCGGGCGCTGCCATGTTACACATTCAAACCCCCGAAACCAGCGTTCTTCTGACCGGCGATTTTGACACGCGAGATTCTTCGCTGGTAAAAGGGGCTGAACCCGTTCAAGCAGACATTTTGTTCGTCGAAGGTACGTACGGCGGTCGAGATCACCCGCCCAAAGAAGAGGAGATTGGCCGATTCATCGATGCGGTTGACGACGTCGTTCGGCGAGGCGGGACCGTTCTTATTCCAGCGTTTGCAAACGGACGAACCCAAGACGTTGTCATGATGCTTCACGAACACCTTCCACGATTGAACGTCCACGTGGACGGTATGGGAAAACGGGTTGCAAAAACACATCTCGCTCACCCCGAACTCCTACGGGACAGCAAAGCGCTCGAACGAGCTTGGCGATGGGCAAAACAGGTTTCGAGTAAATCGGATCGCAAGAAAGCACTGGCAGCCGACGTCATCGTCACCACATCGGGCATGCTGGAAGGTGGTCCGGCCCTCTGGTACCTGAATCGATTGCGGCACGATCGCAAGAACGCTGTCTTCTTCACCGGCTATCAAGCACGCGACACCGGCGGTCGTGGGTTGCTGGAAACAGGTTCAATCTCGATCTACGGTCAACGCGTGGACGTTCCACTGCAAACAGAACAATTCTCGTTCTCCACGCATGCGGGTCATCAAGAAATCCTGGAATTTGCGAAAGCATGTCAGGCCAAACACGTCGTGGTGTATCACACCGACCCGAACCACGCTCGCCCTCCTCTCGTTGAGGCGCTTTCACAACAAGGCCACATCGTTCACGAACCCAAAAACGGGGAATCGTACATCATCGAATGAACGGCTTCGCCGAACCGTATACAACGGTCAAATGGACGTTCATCGTGGAATTGGTTTAACAATTCCTTGAATACTCCTTCAATTGTCGGAAACGTGTGTCGGACATCGGCTCACCCCTGGACTATTACACTCGGGTGTTTGGAAATTTCGAGCTTTCCGTCTCCGGCGTTTTCGCCCTCAACCACGCCGTCGCCTTCATCGGTATGATCACCGGGATATTCCTGACTGGCCTCGCACTTTTCATTTTCAGGTCCGGCAGCAACGACCTGAAGAACCAAGCCATTGGGATGATTTTACTCATTGAAGGTTTCATGGCTGCTACCCTCGCTTTTTACTGGATTTACCCCTTTTCACTCAGTACGCTTCAAACCGTTGTGTGGCTGCGCGCGGTTTCAGGCATCACCGGTCTGACAAGGATGATGATGATGGTCGCCCTGGTTTCTTTCTTCATTGAATCAGAACGAGCGAAACGAATTCGGCGTGTGTTTCAGTGGAAACGAATTTGGATTCTCCCTACCGTGTCGTTTCTCGTGCTTTTGTTCCCCCTCATCTCTCTGGGGGGCCTATCGGGTGCACTGGGCGACATGGTTCACATCTATTGCGCTGAAGCCTCAGCTCAAGGCGTTGGAAACACCGTTTTTGGCACCGAACTCGGCTACACCCCCGTCTGTCCTGACACCTTCGCTTCCACCTATCCAACCGTCTACATCAGCGGGAGCTCCGGCGCTGCTCTCTTACCCATGGTCCTGATCACCACCCTTCCCCTGGTTTTCGTCGCGGCGTTCATGGTGCGATTGGGTCGAGACCCTGCTCGCGTCAACGACAACGGATACAACCTTGAAGAAATCAAAGCTTTGCGAACCGGTTTTGTTGTCAAAGTCACCTTCATGCTCGGAGGTTTTTCCACCCTGATTGGGCTTTCAATAGCGTTCGGCCTTTCCTCCCCGGACATGACGTTGTTTAACCCAGAGACCAGCAACGACCGAGGGGTGAAAATCCTCGCCATCGGTGGTCCACTGATGCTTCTGTGCCACATCCTCTCCGCTCTTTTTGAAGGCACGATTTTCACGTACGCCATCCTCAAACATGAGGTGATGGGCATCGACGAGCGCTTGCGCAAGGGATTTACTGCAGCCGCTTTCACAGGGTTCGGGGCCCTCTCCCTCCTCATCGCCTCCGAAGCGATGGAATCAACGATTCCTGGTGGCGGACTGATCGGCGGACTGATCGTTGGCGTACCGCTCATCGCCCTCCGACGCCCCATCCTTCGTGCGTTCTCCAGTCTGTCCACCGCTCTGATGCCGGAGGCCCACACAATGCACGAATTGCAGTACCTCGAGGTGTTTGCAGCCGCCAACGCTGACGGGAACATCACAAGCAAAGAGCGGACGATGCTTGATTTGCAGGCCAAGGCTTTCGGAATCAATGAAGCTCGACAACAGCACCTGGAAGCTCTTGGGATGGACGAAAAGTCATAGATAAAAGTCCATGTTGCTTCAAATGTTTCACGATCGCGGTCGACCCGTTCATACGGAACATGAACCGCTTTCTTCATCAGCCCGGTGTCGCTGTAGGGTATCATGAAATTTCCAAACCCAGAATTCGAAAGTTTCGTCTGGATTTTACAGGCCGTTTCCATCAACACCATCGTAATTGCATCGATTTTCATGATGCGAGATTATCTTTCGAGGTTTGGTAGACTTCAGGGCGATGTGGTCGAATCATAACGCTGAACAACCGTGGGTTCAGCGATCAGGCTGCTCAAAACTTCCCAGCGATGCAGCCCGAGCTACGTCGTACTCCGGTGGGAAAGCAATCCAACGAATCAACAGGAAATTTAACACGCCGAACAAGCAGGTGTTCAGCAACCAAACCAATCGGTGATGAATGAAGTACTTCTCAACCAGCACGAAGGTCACGGTGGTCGTGACCAACAACTGTCCGGCGTACACAACGATCGCTCGATGCAAACTTCGCCCGTAAGGAAACGTCGAATCAAACGTAAACCTGTAGTGAACGTAATGCGATTCAATCATGCCTATTGCGCACGATACCCCCCACGCTGCGACCGCTGCGTGTCCGGGCCAGAGTTCCAGTCTGTACAGCAGCTCGTACAGCACCCATGCAAAAACAGAATTGAAAAATCCGAACGCATTGAACCGTAGAAACTCCGAGAGCATGACGCTTCTGTTCCAATCGTTGTCTTGCATTCGTTGAAACAACGTCAAATCCGACCTTTGGCGGTTGAGGCCTACGCTCCGTGGATACATGAAGCCAACAGGTGCCGACGAATCAACGTACCATGGTTCAATCAGCTTCAAGATTCTCGGCGAACAACCACCACGTCGATCTCGTACTTGTTGAAAACGATGGAACCAAGACCGACCAGGCCGGCCATGACGGTGAGGTACGCACTTCGCCCAACGTCCACCGTTCCAATGTCCGGGAGGAGGATGTACCACAGCAGTACACCGATAAGCATGGACACACCACCGAACCAAACGATGGTTGCTGTGACCGATTCAGGAATGCGCTCATCCATCCAATCCAAAACTTCGACCGGCAGATAGGAATGAACGATCGTCAGCACCGTGAACAAAATCCCCAACCACAAGAACACCGTTGCAACTGCGCCCGCCCGGGCGATGGCGCAGGTGTCCGCATCCGTGGAATCAACCACTTCCTCTTCCAATTCGCACAACTCTGAAAGCGAATCACTCGACCGCTCCTCACCCACTTCGAGCCGAGCCTCGTCAAGCGACCAGGACACCAAGGAGTTTCCTTCGTATCCGTTCAACGTAAGCCAGTACGGCCCAAACAGGCCTGCAAGACAAAGCATCAACGACAGCCCCAACAACCCCGTTGAGATACCCTTCCTCGTCATCTCATCCATGGTGTTCCAGGTTCTGGAGACATCACGGCCATTTAATCATGCATCAAGCGGCCACGGCCCTTCGCTTGTGGCTCAATCGGTTCTTGTTGCAGTGCGTGAGCAAGCGAAGCGATTGAATACATCAACACCCAGCGAAGCCATGAGTCCCATGGCCGCGAAACCCCCCGGTAAGAAAAAAGGCAAGCGCAAGCGAAAATTGCGTCTTTCCCTCAAGCAGTCAAAAATGAGCTCAGCTTCCGACAAATATTCCGATTCACTCGGCTGGTCGACCGATGTCGGCCGAACGCTGGGCGATGCACCCAAACCCACCGGCCCGGAAATCATTCGTGTCCAGTGCGAAATGTGCGGGTCCATGCTGAAAATTCCCAAACCAAAGCGCTCTCGATACACCGTTGCATGCACGTATCCAGAGTGCGGGCACGTCATGAAGTTTGGTTGAAATGCGAACCGTAGCGTTTCTTTTCACGCTTGTTTTGCTCGCTCCTCTCTCGGGTTGCCTTGAGCCGTCCGACGCTTCATCCGATGCGTTTCGCCTCGCAACGACCACCTCCATGCGTGACTCCGGTCTCTTGGATGTCTTGATTGAGGATTTTGAGGCGCTGAACGGCATTGAAGTCGAGTACGTCGCCGTCGGCACGGGCGCAGCCTTGCAGCTCGGTCGTGCGGGCGATGTGGACGCACTCATCGTGCACGCACCCGACCAGGAACAGGCGTTCATCGACGACGGCTACGCTACGAAGCGAACCCCGATTGCTCACAACGCCTTTGTTCTGCTTTCACCAACGGTTCTGAACGGATCGGTTTACGACGCGTTTGAAGGCATTGCAGAGCAAGAACACTGCTTCGTATCGAGAGGGGACAACTCCGGCACGCACGCGAAGGAGCAGGCCATTTGGCGTCATCTCAACGAAACACGAAACCTTCCCCTCGTTGAAGATTCAAACGGTGTTCATCCCCCCGGGGCGTGGTATTTCTCCATCGGCCAGGGCATGGGTGCGGCGATCAACATGGCGCATGAGAAAGACTGCGCAACGCTGTCCGATCGCGGTACAGCCCTTCGATTTCAGAACACCATCGATTTGGAACGGTACGAATTTGGGGACGACGTCATGCTCAATCCCTACGCCTACCTGATCGTTGAGTCAGCCAACTCCACCGCTGCACAACGGTTCGGAGACTACCTGCTCAACGAGGGGAAATCGATCATTGCATCGTACACCATCAACGGCGATCATCCGTTTTTCGTGGATTCGTGATCCAACCACTCCCCTGTCAACATGGAAACGGCGAACGGATCGTTGTCGTTGAGCCGTCGACCGTCTCGAAGCACCACAATTGAATCGGCGATTCGATGGGCTTGAGAGATGTTGTGGGTCACCATTACGATGCACACCCCCCTCGCTTTCATGCGCAAAAGTTCACGCTCAATCGTTTGGACGTGGAGCCACCCTAAATTGGACGTGCACTCGTCCAACAGGAACAACGAAGGGGAAAATGAACATTGTCGGGCCAGCATCACGCGCTGGCGCTCACCCCCCGAGAGATTGTGCGTTGACTGGCTCAACAGGTCGTTCAGTTGAAACAGAGCGGCGTACGCCTGACCGGCAGGAGGCAAGGACGGGAAGAGCTTGGAAGGCAACATCAACTCCGCTCCGACCGTGCTGCTGAGAAGGACCGGGTCCTGTTGAACATAGACGCATGAATTTGGCCCGCACGCAACATCATCCCCCTCAAGGCCCGCAAGAGCACGCAACAACGTCGTCTTTCCAGCGCCCGACTCACCCACGACCGCCGTGATCTCCCCCGGCCTCAACACGATCTCGACCGCCTCCAAAATCGTCCGACCGGCTTTCTGAACCGAGACGAGTTTTGATTCGACTTCGGCAAGGCCCGCCGGTGCCGGTAATTCATCCCCCAACACGGAAACACGGGCTGAACGCCTCCTGGTTCTCACCATGGCGGCCAACCCGACCAAACTCAAGGACAGCGCCAGCAACAGGACACCCAAAACGGCCGCTTGTCCCATGTTTCCTTTCGAGGTTTCGAGGACGATGCTCGTCGTCATTACACGCGTTTTTCCCGCAATGTTTCCACCCACCATGATCACGGCGCCCACCTCAGCGATGGCGCGTCCGAACGCGATGACGACCGCATGGTACACGCCGTTGCTGGCAAGTCGTATTTCCATGAACAAGCGTTGACGCCGGTTGATCCCCATCGTTGAAAGCGCGTCGTTGTAGGTTCGCCCAACGCTCTCAAACGCAGTCCACGAACCACCCCAAACAAGCGGTAAGATGAGGCAGGTCTGCGCGAAGATCATCGCTTCCACAGTGAACAGCATGTTCAGCGACCCAAGAGCGCCCGATTTTGAGAACAACGAATAGACAAACACGCCGACGACCACCGGCGGCAACCCGTAGAGCGCCGTGATCAGCGTTTTCAAACGCTCGAAGGAACGATGCGTTGGCCGTGCACACCATGCTCCCAAAGGAACCCCGATCAGGGTTGCAAGGATCGTGGCCGTACCGCTGGTGACAAACGTGGTTTGGATGGCCTGCGTCAGCGCCAAACCGTCAACCATGAATCGGCAATGAACCCCCCTCCATCATTCTACCGTTGACCCACATCCTCAAACACGAGCCACGCTTGGCGTCTTCATGGATGACCGTCCGTACTTCATCACCGTGGAGGAAGCTCAGTCCATCTCCAATCAAACGCCTCCGACGCTGCGCATTGAACACCTTCCCATCGAAGCGTGCTCCGGGCGCGTCCTCGCAGAGGATTTGGCGAGCAAGGTCAACGATCCACCGTTTGATAATTCCGCCATGGACGGGTTTGCCTGTCGTTTTGACGCAGAGGCCGTTTATCCATGCACGCTAACGGTCGTCGGGCTTCAGGCGGCCACGGGAGAAAACGAAGCGATTGAAGTCGGGCCCGGAGAAGCGGTTCGCATCATGACGGGCGCACCGATGCCACCCGGAGCCGACGCCATTCTTCCCATCGAGCGATGCACGGTCAACGACACCACCGTTGTCCTCCTTGACCCCCCAAAACCGCATTTTGTTCGAAAACTTGGAGAGAATCTTACAAAAGGGACAACGGCCCTGACGAAAGGTCAGCGTTTAACACCCGCTCGAGTGGGGCTCTGCGCCACCATGGGGCACGCTACGGTGCCCGTGTTTCAGCGCCTCCGAATCGCCATCGTTTCGACGGGCGATGAGCTCAAGTCGCCCGGAGAACCGCTCTCTCACGGCGAAATTTACGAATCCAACTCGTACGGACTTGCCGGGTTGGTGGAGTGGTCAGGCCACACACCCGTTCGTTTCCCTGCAGTTGCTGACACCATGGACGAATTGCGAAAGGCGTTGACCGAGGCTGCTGAGACGTGCGACCTCATTCTTACCTCCGGTGGCGTTTCGATGGGGGAATTCGATTACGTTCGGCGCATCATGGAAGAGGAGGGCGACGTGCATTTCTGGAGAATGAAGATTCGACCGGGATCCCCTCCCCTCTTCGGACTGTGGAACGACACTCCACTGTTTGGATTGCCGGGCAACCCCGTGTCCAGCCACGTGGTGTTCCGCATGCTGGTCGCCCCGTACTTGCGCCACGCCTTGGGCACCGACGGCCCGAAGGAGTGGAAGGTTCGTGCCCGCCTGTGCGATCCCGTAAAATCCACGAGCGACTGCATGACGCTTCGGCGGGTCACCCTGACGTCAACAGAGGACGGCATGATGGCTCATCAACCGCGCCATCAAGGGTCGGGCAACATCGAAAGTTTGGCCAGTGCCAGCGGGCTCACCCTTCTGCAACCAGGCCAATCGGGTGAGGTTGGTGCGTGGATCGACGTGTTGGTGTTGTAGGTGATGGCGTGAAGCACAAACACAAGGGTGCAGGCGAACTTCTTGCGGCATTGCGAACGATGTTCCCGAACTCAAGCGGCTCAACCCTCCGTAAAATGCTCACACAGGGCCGAGTGGTGCTGAACGGGGAGGTCGTGCACCGTGCCAAGCACGAGCTCACCGACGGTGATACGATTGAGGTTCTCGAACGGCAACGCGCAGAGACACGCACACCACCGCCAAAATCCGCACCCTCCGTTGACCTTGACGTCCTGTTTGAAGACGATGCGCTGTTGGTGGTCAACAAACCACCCCAACTCTTGTCCGTTGCCACGGACCGACTGGAAATTGATACGCTCCACAGTCGCTGCGTCGAGCACGTACGTCAATCCAATCCCCAGGCGTGGTGCTTCATCGTGCACCGGCTTGACAAAGAGACGTCTGGAATCATGGTTTTTGCCAAGCACAAGCAGGCCAAAGACGACCTTCAGAAGCAATTTCACGACCGAGACGTCCATCGCACGTATCGTGCACTGGTGGAGGGACAACCTTCGACATCCACGGGCACGGTGCGAAGCTGGTTGATGGAGGACAAGCATCTCAACGTCAAAGCGGTCAACAAATCGCACCCAAGAGGAAAGGAGGCCGTGTCGCACTATCACGTGTTGGAAACAAACGACGGTACGGCGCACGTCGAGGTTACCATCGAGACCGGCCGACGACACCAGATTCGAATGGCAATGCAACACGTCGGATCTCCTGTTGTGGGGGATGAGCGTCACGGTGCAACGAGCAATCCACATCAACGGATCATGCTGCACGCTTTCGCTCTGGAGTTCTTACATCCGGAAACCGATGACCCTGTTCGTTTCGAAGCGCCGCTTCCAGCGGCGTTCGCTTGAACTTAGTCAATGTTGAAGTTCATGGCCAAACAGTCGGCGCATTCGTCGACATTGAACTCACCAATGCCTTCGGTTCGGCCGCATCGAAGGCAGCATCCAAGGGGGTTGAACAACACGAACATCTGTTGAGGCGTCACGGGCCTTGGCCTGCATCCGACCGTTTTGAACGCTTGTTCTTTTCTACAACCCTGATTTACGCCGTATTCAGGGTACGGATGGCCGCTCTAACCCACGAACACCGTGGTGTTGAGGGAAAAGCACGACTTGAAGAACTCTTGACGGTTGGTTCATGTCGGAGATGTCCAAATGGCAAACGGACAAGACGGGTGGATTGAGGTCAAAGGGGCCCGTACCCACAACCTCAAAGACATCACCGTGGAACTTCCGAAAGGGAAATTTGTCGTCATTTCTGGCGTGTCCGGATCTGGAAAATCCAGTCTTGCTTTCGACACCCTCTATGCCGAAGGCCAGCGCCGGTACGTCGAGAGCCTTTCTTCGTACGCCCGCCAGTTCATCGGTCAAATGAAAAAAGCCGATTGTGATTCAATTGAAGGTCTATCTCCTGCCATTTCCATCGATCAGAAACAAGGCAGTCACAATCCACGGTCAACGGTTGCGACGGTGACTGAAATACAGGACTACCTCCGATTGTTGTGGGCTCGAATCGGCAAGCCGCACTGTCCAACGTGCGGCAAAGAAGTGGCTCGTCGAACGGTTCAGGAGATCGTTGACGACATCTTCTGGCGCATGGAAGCTCACGGTGTTGCGGTATGGAGCCCCGTTGTCCGGGCGCGAAAAGGCACCCACGTCGAGCTGTTTCGGCAACTCGTCGAACAGGGCTATCTTCACGGCAGGGTCAACGGCCATGCAGCCTCCTTTGAAGACCCACCCACACTGGACAAGAACTTCCGCCACGACATCGATGTTCGTATTGACCGGCTTCGTTGCACTCGTGACCGGAAACAACGTCTGACCGAAGCCGTGGAGTCCGCCCTTCGTCTGGGAGGCGGCACCCTGGCCGTCGAGAGCCTCGAGGCTCCCGACAACGATGCGGAACTCAGTGAGAATTCAAACGCTCACGCCACCCAGCAGGGACAGACGATTGCCTGGTCCGAGGATTTTGCATGCCCGGAGCACGGAGCGTTCATGCCCGAACTCTCACCCCGGGTCTTCTCGTTCAACTCTCCGCTCGGTGCATGCGGAACCTGTCAGGGGTTGGGCGTTCAGCGCCAGTTCAACGTGGACCTCATCGTTGACGGCAACATGAGCGTCTCGAACGGCTGCGTGATACCCTGGCGCCAATCCATGTCACCCTCCTGGTACCGCAAACTCCTCGAGTGCACCTGCGACCATTACGGCATCTCAACAACGCTTCCGTTTGAGATGTTGGATGAAGATGAGAAAGACATCCTCCTCTACGGTTCAGGCTCGACCGTCATTCATTACGAATTCACCTCCGAAAACGGCTCCCAATACAAGTACAGCAAACCGTGGGAAGGCATCGTTCCGCGGCTGGAGAAAACCTACGCTGAGACCACATCGGATCGCACCCGCAATCGCCTCATTTCCTGCATGACCGATCTTGATTGTCCGGATTGCAACGGGGAGAAGCTCAATCGTGCCGCACGATACGTAACGGTCGGGGGCGTCCGCCTCCCCGAAGTCAGCCAGTGCTCGGTCCACGATGCGCTCGGACTCGTTCGAGCATGGAACCCTGAAGGCGACGGTCCACCGGAAGCCTTCCAAGACCTTCTTGAAACGCTTGACGAGCGAAGCATGTTCATCGGCTCAGAGATCATCAAAGAGATTGAGGGGCGTCTTGGCTTCCTCGACAGCGTTGGACTGGACTACCTCACTTTGGATCGAAAAGCCAACACCCTCTCAGGCGGTGAGAGTCAACGGATACGCTTGGCCACCCAAATCGGCAGTCGTTTGACGGGCGTCATGTACGTGCTGGATGAACCGTCCATCGGCCTTCATCAGCGAGACAACGACCGATTGCTGAAGACGCTTCGAGAACTCAGCGACCTGGGCAACACCTTGCTCGTGGTGGAACACGATGAAGACACGCTGCGTCAGGCGGACTGGCTTTGCGACCTGGGGCCGGGAGCGGGCCTTGAAGGCGGCGTGGTGGTGGCCAACGGCACCCCCGATGAGGTGATGGCGTGCGAAGCGTCCGTCACGGGAGCCTACCTCAGCGGACGCAAATCCATTCCATGGCCGAGCAAGCGAACCAAACCCGGCAGGAAGAAACTGAAGGTGAAAGGTGCCCAGCACAACAACCTTCAGAACATCGACGTGTCCTTCCCCATCGGCTGCATGACTGCGGTCACTGGGGTTTCCGGGTCCGGAAAATCGTCCCTCGTATCGGGCATTCTTGCTCCTGCCCTCCAACGGGACGTCCATCGCGCCGAAACGCTCCCGGGTCGTCATCACTCGCTTGAAGGCGTGGACCATGTCGACAAAGTGATCATCATCGATCAATCGCCCATCGGACGAACCCCCCGCTCAAACCCAGCAACCTACACGAAAGTGTTTGACGAAATTCGAGCCCTTTTTGCAAACACCAAGCTCTCAAAAGAACGCGGTTACAAGCCCGGACACTTCAGTTTCAACGTCAAAGGCGGCCGCTGCGAAGCGTGCAGCGGAGGAGGTTCGATCAAGCTGGAGATGAACTTCCTTCCCGATGTGTGGATCACCTGCGATGTTTGCAACGGAAAGCGGTACACCCGTGAAACACTCGAGGTTCAGTGGCGCGGGAAGACCATTCACGATGTGCTTGAGATGCCGGTATCCGAAGCCGTTGAATTTTTCAAAAATCATCGAAAAATTCACCGCACGCTGGAAACGTTGGACGCCGTCGGGCTGGGATACATCCGACTGGGTCAACCCGCAACCACCCTCTCTGGCGGGGAGGCCCAGCGCGTAAAACTCGCCAGCGAACTGCGAAGGATGCCCAACAAACACACCGTCTACATCCTCGATGAACCGACCACCGGGTTGAGCTTTAGCGACGTTGCGAAACTCATCAACGTCCTTCACCAACTTCGGGACAAAGGCCACACACTCATCGTCATTGAGCATCACCTCGACGTGGTCAAGTCGTGCGACTGGGTGGTCGACCTCGGGCCTGAGGGCGGGGAGCGCGGCGGGCAAGTCATTGCCGTTGGTACACCAGAAGCCATCGTCAAGGTCAACGAGAGCCCGACCGGACAATTCCTCGCAAAGATGCTGAACCAATGAAGGCGCAGACTACAAAGAGCGCATGGAACAACCTACCCATGTCCAACGGGCACGGTGCACAACATGCCAGTCACTCGTGTAGAGGTAACACCGCGCCAGGGAGACGGCATGCGAGATGTTCGCGGTGACGTTGTGCGACGCCAATTGATGGCCGACCACGGCGTTGATGTTTCAACGGTCCGCTCCATTTGCGGCTACCTCATCCACGGTGAAACCCTTCCTTCGGTCGTTGCTTCGCGGGTTGACGATCTGTTTGCAGATCCCATCATTGAACACGGCCTCACCGATAGGATGCTTCTCACCACCGAATCGTTTGCAGAGGTTCCCGATGCCGTGATCACGGTCGGGTTCAAGCCCGGCGTGACCGACAACCCTGGAAAGGCAGCGACGGACGGCTTCCTCACCCTTTTTCCAGACGACCGTGGAGCGCGTATCTCGACGTACCTCACGTACGTTTTCTACGGCCTTCCGGCCGATTGCGACGTGAACTGGTTGGCCGGTACGCTCCACAACAACCTCATCGAACGAGCCCTCGTCGCCGACCGAGAACAGTGTCGATCCAGCGCTTGGCCTGAACTTGCTTTTCCAACACCCCCAGAGCAGGTGTTCATTGAACCTCAGGCCGTGGATTTGGAGGTCGACGACGCCCAACTTGAAGCGATTTCCAACGACGGGTTGCTGGCGCTGAACCTCAACGAAATGCACGCCATTCAAGCGCACTATCGCGACGAAACGATTCGTGCCCAACGAACGGCGATGGGCATTTCATCGAACGCTCCGACCGACGTTGAATTGGAATGTTTGGCTCAGACGTGGAGCGAACACTGCAAGCACAAAATTTTCGCTTCAAAAATACACCACGTTGACCACGAGACCGGAGAAGACACCGTCATCGATTCCATCTTCAAAACCCACATCATGAAACCGACACACGACATGCAAAAAGAGGTTGATTGGCTTCTTTCGGTGTTTCACGACAACTCCGGGGTGATCGCATGGGACGATACGTGGAGCGTGTGCATGAAGGCTGAAACCCACAATTCTCCTTCGGCCTTGGACCCGTACGGCGGCGCCATGACCGGCATCGTTGGGGTGAACCGAGACATTCTTGGCACGGGTTTGGGGGCCCGACCCATCGCCAACACCGATGTGTTTTGCTTTGGTCCCCCCGATTGGGAGGGCCAACTCCCGGAGAACCTCTTCCATCCGTCTCGCGTTCTGCGCGGCGTGCATTCGGGCGTCCGTGTCGGCGGCAATGAATCGGGCATACCTACGGTGAACGGAGCCATCGTGTTTGACGACCGATACATCGGCAAACCCCTCGTGTACTGTGGAACGGTCGGCATCATGCCTCGCACCCTGCCCGACGGACGCCCCTCCCACGTCAAAACCCCCGTTGCGGGCGACATCGTCTACATGGTTGGCGGGCGCGTGGGGTACGACGGCATTCACGGAGCAACGTTCTCTTCGCTGGAACTCACGGAAGAATCGCCCTCGAGCGCCGTCCAAATCGGCGACCCGATCACCCAGAAAAAAATGCTCGACATGGTGCTGGAAGCGCGAGACGCCAACCTCATCACGTGCATCACCGACAACGGCGCTGGCGGTTTGTCATCGTCCATTGGAGAAATGGCCGAATACACCAACGGTTGTGAAATTGACTTGGCCAAGGTGCCGTTGAAACAGGCGGGATTGTCGCCTTGGGAGATACTGGTCTCCGAGAGCCAAGAACGAATGACCATTGCGGTCAAGCCCGAGGATCAAGAGGCGTTTGAAGCGCTCGCCGACCTCCACGAGGTTGAGGCGACCGCTGTGGCGACGTTCACGTCCACAGGCATGTTCCACGTGCGCTACGGTGAGGCTACGGTGGCTTACCTTCCCATCGAATTCCTGCACGATGGCGTACCGCAACTGCAGTTGGAGTCCGAATGGCGTTCACCCGCTCTCCCGCTCTTTGTCCCTCCAGAAAGCGCCGATCACGGGGCGTTGCTCACCTCGATGCTCAAGCGACCGAACATCGCCAGCAAAGAAACGTGGGTGAGGCAGTACGACCACGAGGTCATCGCCCAGACCGCCATCAAGCCCTTCGTCGGCGTTGAGCGAGACGGTCCGGGCGACGCCGGGGTCATCGCCCCCATTCACGGCGACCCTCACGGACTCGTCATCTCGTGCGGCATTGCACCCCGGTATTCAGACATCGATGCAGGGGCCATGGCGGCCGCATCGATTGATGAAGCGGTTCGAAACGCTGTGTGCGTTGGTCTTGACGTTGACAAAATGGCAGGCCTCGACAATTTTTGCTGGCCCGACCCCATTGAATCCACAAAAACACCTGACGGGCGATTCAAACTCGCCCAACTCGTGCGGGCCAACCGAGAGCTGGAGCGCGTGTGTCGCGCTTACCGTCTGCCGTGCGTCAGCGGCAAGGACTCCATGAAAAACGACTACGGTTCGGGGCCAGACAAGATTTCGATTCCTCCCACGCTTTTGTTCTCCCTGTTCGGCGACCATCCCGACGTACGCAAGAGCGCCACGAGTGATTTCAAGTTCGCAGGCGACCGAATCTACCTGGTGGGTTCCTCAAAGCAGGAACTCGGGGCGTCAGAATTGGCGTTCATGCTCACGGAGTCGGGCGAGGCAGCCGGTGTTGGTGGCGATGTCCCACGCTTGCTGGTTCCGGAGGAGAACCTCAACACGTACCGTTCGCTTTCGGCGTGCATTCGCGCAGGATGGGTCCGTACGGCCCACGACTGCAGCGAAGGCGGGGTCGCCGTCGCACTGGCCGAAATGTGCATCGGCGGACGAATTGGTGCCGTGGTTGACATCGACGGAACCGGTGATGGCGATGTTTGGGGGCGCCTTTGGGGCGAATCACTCGGACGGTTCATCGTCGCCGTTTCCTCCGAACATGAGGGGGCGTTTTTGGAAGCGATGAGGGGGCACCCGACCACCGTCTTGGGCCACGTTCAGACCGAAGCAACCCTCGTTATCACCGACGGTGACGATTCACTGATCGCCGCCGACGTCGAATCCTTGGTGGACGCTTGGAAAGGCACCCTCGATCTTACCGGAGGTGTTTCATGATGGCTCCACGGGTGGCGGTGCTGTTTGGTTTCGGGATCAATTGCGATCATGAAACAAAAGCCGTGTTCGAGATGGTAGGTGCGCAAGCAGAACGAATTCACGTCAATCGTTTTGTTTCCGGTGATGCCGACCTTTCCACGTACGACATACTGGCCGTTCCCGGTGGATTTTCGTTTGGAGACCATTTAGGGAGCGGGCGACTCCTCGGAAACCGAATGCGGTTTGCCATGCGAGAATCGTTGATGTCCTTTGTCAATGCGGGTAAACCGATCATCGGGATTTGCAACGGATTCCAGGTTCTCGTCAAGACAGGCCTCCTCCCCGGCCCCGATACGGGCCGTTCACCGGATTTCCTTCAGCGAGGAAGCCTCACCCTCAACGACAGCGGCCGTTATGAAGACCGCTGGGTCACGTTGGAGTTCGACCCCGAGAGCCCGTGCATTTGGACCAAAGGCATGGATCGCATCGAATGCCCCGTTCGCCACGGTGAAGGAAAGTACGTGATGCCCAGTTCGGAAGACCTTGACAGGCTTTCGGAACACCATCAATTGACGGTCCGATACGTCGACCCCTCCACGCCGGTCGGGGCCGGAATCACGGACGAACCTCTTCCCTACCCGTTGAGTCCGAACGGAAGCATGCGCAACATCGCAGGCATCTGCGACGCGTCGGGACTTGTGTTCGGCCTCATGCCTCACCCGGAGGCGATTTATGCGCGATGGCTTCATCCCGAACACACTCGACATGCAACGTCCGACACCGACGGGATGGACGGTTGGGAAGGGCAAGGGTTGCAGATCTTCAGAAACGCTGTGGAATACGTGAATCAGCGCAGTTGAGTGGGCACCATGGGCACCCAACAACGCATCGTTTCCGTTGATGCACTTCGCGGATTGGCCGTTTTGCTGATGGTTCTGGTTCATGCTGCTGCGACGTGGGAGCCGCAGTTGTCGGGGGCTTGGCTGATGTTCGGTGTCGTTGTTTCTGGAGCCGGCGGCCTCGCAGCTCCGTTGTTTGTGGCGTTGCTCGGTTGGGGGTTGTTTCAACGAAAACTTTCGATGCCTCAACGAACGTGGAGGGCGGGTTGCCTGTTCTTCTGCCAGGGCATCGTCAATCTCAGTGCGTCGCACCTGTTCGACGTTTGGACACCGGGTGTGCTTAGCTTGCTTGGACTGCTCGTGTTGACGGAAGGTGTTTGGATGCAACCTTTCCGACGTTCGGAAGCACCTGCCAGAGCGTTCGCTCTGACGGCGTTGGCTATGGTGGGCGCTACGCATGCGATGCACGCATGGCAGGGCCCTTCGATTTGGACTGAGCGGGTCGTCGTTGACGACCCGGTCGAATGGTTTCAGCACTTGATGGCAACCGGGCTGTATCCACTTTTCCCGTGGATCACGTTTGCTGCGTTCGGTGCGTCCGTTGCGGCATGCAACGAACGTCAGCGCCGTGGGCTGCTCACTCGAACAGCGACGGTTGCTTTCAGTGCGTCGTTGGTTGTGTTGGTGCAGAGCGTGCGCAACGACGTCCCTTGGGCGCTGCCAACGGGCAACGCCTCCCTGACGTTCTTCCCGGCGAACGCTGCGTTTCTGATCGCGGCACTTGCCGGTACAGCTCTGCTCTGGCTGTTAACGGAACGCGTCATGGCTCTTCATGGTCTGGCTGACCTGGGTCAGGCGTCGCTGACCGTGTACGTCGTTCACTTCGTACCGTTTGCTTGGGCTCATCGCTTCGATGAGCTTTACGCTTGGGCGCCGCTGACGTCCTGTGCGGTGGTCGTTGGCTACACCCTGTGCTGGGTGGTGTTGGGTACGTGGTGGCGTCGAACGGCACCAGAGGCCACGCTTGAATCGTTGATGCGCCGGTACGAACCGGCGTGATCGTTGGTCAATGCGTGCTTGATGAGCAACTGCGTTGCGTCGATACGGTCCTACCCGAGAGAGACGGGGCGGCCGAAGCCACCCCGCCTCAGGGGGGGTTGGAGAACCGCTGTTGGCTTCACTCTTCGGACGAAGATGCCTTGGTGTCCATGGTTGCGGCGTACCACACCATCAGACCGAAGGCGGTCTTGTTCACGACGTCAGCGATGTTGTACAAGATGTTCAGAGCATCGGTGTTGGCGTCGTCGCCCGTTCCGAGGAAGTAGCCGATCGGGTAGATGGCCCATCCCACGGTGAGGATGATGGCCATGGCCTTGAAGGCAAACTGGGTGCCTTCGGAGGTGGTGTCGGCGCCTTTCTTGGCGTCGCCAGCCCAAACCTCGTAGATGATGTAGAACCAAGCGAGGCAGCCAACGATGAGCATTGGCATCTCTGGACCTTGGCCCGACTCGCCGAGGAAACCGGCGATGAGCATCACGAGGGAAGCGCCGAAGAGGCGCCAGAACAGCATGGCGGTGGCGGCTCCGACGGCTGCGAGGATGAGGTAGAACTCAGCAACCTGCAGTGGGACGGTGATCAACCAGTCGATGTATCGCATGACGAGAGGAGACTCTCCGGTACCTGCGGCGTAGGTGGATGCCCAGTGCTCGCGCATGTAGGTGTAGTGGTACCATGCAACACCCGTGACGAGTGCGGCGACGGTCATGGAGGTCTTCCACTTGGCTGCAACGTTGTTTCGCTCCATGATGAAGAAAACAGTTGATGCAAGCATCATTGCAGTGGCGAGCCAGAACGAAACACCGACCATGTCGTTTTCGTCGAGTTTGGCTCCCTCTGCAGACACTGCCCCGAGGGTCATCAGGAACAGCATTCCGGTCAATAGCAGGCTTCTTTTGTTTGAGATTTCAGTTTTCATGGTTCTCAAACCGTGCTACCCCAAAAACCAGTATATAAAGGAGTGTATTTTTGCAAAGTTTTTCATGCGGATTTTAACGATTATTGGACCTCGCCGGTCTGCACGGACCAGAGCCGAGCGTACACTCCGTTGAGCTTGAGCAGGGCTTCATGGCGCCCGTCTTCAACGACCTTTCCTTCCTCCAGCACAAGGATTCGGTCTGCGTGGCGTACCGTTGAAAGCCTGTGGGCGATCACAATCGTTGTGCGGTCACGGGAGATTCGCTCGATGGAGCGTTGCAGTGCCGCCTCGGTTTCGTTGTCGACGGCTGAGGTCGCTTCGTCCAGCACGAGGAGCGGCGCATCCTTGAGAACCGCTCGGGCGATGGCAACGCGTTGCCGCTGTCCTCCAGACAAACGATGCCCGCCTTCACCGACCATGGTTTCCCATCCTTTTGGTAGGTTGGCCACAAACGCAGAGGCTTCGGCGATTTCAGCCGCTTGGATGACGTCTTCATCGCTTGCCGTGGGCCGACCGTAACGAATGTTTTCCATGATGCTGGTCGGAAAGAGCGTGATGTGCTGGTCAACCAGCGCGATGGACGAGCGCAAGGCGTGAAGGTCCCACTCGTCCAGCGGTTGGCCGCACCACGAGACATGACCGTTTTGCGGCTCCGCAAACCGAAGCAAGAGGCGTATGAGTGACGTTTTTCCGGCGCCCGTAGAGCCCACCACGCCGGTGGTCTTGCCGTGCTCAAAGGTGAGCGAGAGGTCTTGAAACAGGGGGGCTCGGTCCGGGTAAGCGAAGTCCAGATGCTCCAGTGAAATGGACGACGTCTTTTCTTCGTCGTCGCTGGGCTGGAAGGTGCCCTGCTTGAGTTCAATGGGGGAGGCGAGGACGTCGAGCACACGCGTGGACGACGCCATCGCTCGCTGATACAGGTCAAACGTTTCCCCCAACCGCGTGAGCGGCCACAGCAATCGCTGGGTCATGAACACGAGCACGGAGTATGCACCCACGGCCATGGTCCCTTCAAGGGTGAACCACCCTCCCAGGAGAAGCGTGGCGGTGAATCCGACCAAAATGGCCATGCGAATCAGTGGGGTAAACGCCGCCGAGAGGCGAATCGCTTCCCTGTTTGCATCCCTGTAAGCATCGCTCAACGTCTCGACCCGGCGCAGTTCATTGGCCTCTGCGGTGAAGGACTGGACGGTTGACATGCCCGAGAGGTCGTTCTCGAGCAGTGCGTTCATCTGTCCCGCTGCGTTTCTCACCTTGGCGTACCTTGGCTCCAAACTGCGCTGGTATCGAAACGAGCCCCAGACGATGAGGGGGATGGGCAGCACGGCAAAGAGCGCCACCTCCCACGAGATCAGCAAGAACACTGCGCCCACGACCAGCACCGTCGTGCTCACCTGAAGGAGGTCGTTGGCGCCTTTGTCGAGAAACCGTTCGAGTTGATTGATGTCGTCGTTTAAAATGGCCAAGATGTCGCCCTTTTGACGTTCGTCAAACCATGCCATTCCCTGCTGCTGGACGTGATCAAAGGTGTCCAGGCGCAGTTCGTGCTGCACCGTTTGGGCAAGGTTTCTCCACAGCACGCCGTAGAAGTACTCGAACAAGGATTCGAGTCCCCAGATAAGAAAGGTCAACACCGACAGCGCAACGAGTTGGTGCCAGGGATCGATGAGCCCGGTCGACGCAAGGGCTGAATCCTCCCTCAAGACGACCACATCAACGGCCAATCCGATGAGCAGTGGCGGCGCCAAATCCCAGAATTTGTTCAACACCGAACAGAAGGCTGCAAGCCGGACCGTACCGCGGTGCGGCTTCATGTAATTCAGGAGACGACGAAACGGCCCTCCTTCGCCCATGGTGGTCGCAGGCGCCGGGGCTTTGAGAAGCCTCCCGTTGTTGAAGCACGGGCGCAAGCCCTATGCCCTTTCCTCGCTGACGGCAGCGCGAGCATCATGAACGTGGGTGAATCCAGCGTGCTGGAAAAAATACGGCGCCCGTCCAAAGGGGCTCGCCACATCACCCTCATCGACCCGGCGAAGCAACCACCCGACGTGGCCGCCCAGCGAGCCATGATCGCCGTTGAATGCGGTTCGAGCATGGTGTTTGTTGGCGGCTCGACCGACACCCCCGACGACGTGGTTCACGCCACGTGTGCTGCGATTCAGGAGGCGCTTGAACTCCGGATGTTTGCAGCCAGTCAGGACCCAACCGGTGAGGAAAACCGCTGGGACGTCCCCGTTGTCCTTTTCCCCGGCGGAGCGCATGCACTTTCACCGGCGGCCGATGCCATCACGTTCATGATGCTCATGAACTCAACCAAGCGTGAATTCTTGGTCGGTGAACAGGTTCGCGGTGCACCTCATCTCGACCGCTTTGGTGTCGAAGCCCTTCCGACAGGTTACGTCGTGTGTGCGCCGGGCGGTCGCGTGGGCGAGGTCGGTGCGGCAGAATTGATTCAACCGACGGAGGTGGACTTGGTTCATGCGTACGCCTTGTGCGCCCGCATGTTCGGCTTCTCGCTCCTATACCTGGAAGCGGGCAGCGGTGCTGACACGCCCGTTCATCCAGAATTGATTGCGAAAGCCGCCTCGGTGGACGGGCTAACCCTCCTGGTTGGCGGTGGACTACGGTCGCCTGACGACGTACGAACCGCCGTGGAGGCCGGTGCGAAATGGGTCGTCACGGGCACCGTCACGGAAGACGCTTCGTCGCTTGACGAACTCCGGTCGCGTCTAACCGGTCTTGTCCAAGCGTGCCGTGCTTGACTTCAGTCGTCGTCGTCCATGACAACGGGGTCGCCCGTGCCGCCCGGTGATGGTGGGCGCGGTCCGTCGACGTCCATGCCCGATTCAAGTTCGGTCTCTTCGGTATCGAGCGCGACCTCTTCTCCCTCAGCGAGTTTCACCATGTCTTCGGCGCTGGGGGCTTTGATGGTCCGCTCAACGTCCGGAGCGTTGGCGTATAGCTCTCGCTTCAACTCTCGACTTTCATGGCTGCGAACCAGCGACAAGGAATCAGCAAACACTCGTCCGACCACCTCTCGGGTGCGTTCGCTTCGGCGAGCCGAGTGAAGCTCGTGCTCCATTGAACTTCGCTGTTCTTCCAGTTCGCGAAGTTCTGCGGTCCTGTCCTGCAGGGCCGCTTCGAGGTCGGTCATGGTGAGCGTGACTTGCTGGATGCGTTCGTCGCGTTCAAAGACATCGTTGTGCAGTCGTCGTTCGCGTCGTCGCAGCGATTCGTACTCGCGATTTCGTTCGAGGAGCCGTCGCTTCAGTTCTTCGATTTGTTCAACCAGGTAGTCGTGCTCCGCCGACACCGATCGCGGCCCCTGCATCACACGCTCCAATTGTTCTTCCAGTTCTGCGAGACGGCGGTCTCGAGCGTCGAGCAAACCACGCAGACGGTCGGCGATGTCCCTCAGACGCTGCCGTTCTTCCTCCAGAGCCTCGGCGGCTGCCTTTTCAACATCGAGCTGTCGTTGTCGCTCATCGACTTGTTGCTTCAGAAGTCGTACTTCGTCAGCGGTCACGGAGGTTAATCCAGCGTCTGCAGCCTTTTCCAACGCCTCAACCATCTGTCCGATGCGCCCTTCCATCTCACCGATGACTTCATCCTGTTCGGTGGTCAGGGTGCGAAGTTGATTCAACTCGGCGTCCATGGACGATCGCTCTTGATGAGAAATCGAGGATTGTTGGGCCGAAAGCTCCTCCTTGGTGTCGGAAAGCAACCGTTCGAGGTGGACGATTTGTGCTTCGTTTTCCTTCAACGTTTGCTCCGCTTCTGCCAGTCGCGCAACCTCCGGGGCGACGTTGTCCTGTCGCTCGGCGAGGTCGAGCTCGACCACGCGCAATCGCTGCTTGACCGCCACGAGTTCGTCGTTGCGTTTCCCCAATTCGTCCCAAGCGACGAGCACTTCTTCAACGAGCTGTTCCACAGGGTATCCTTTGAGCATCCCTTCAAGGGCCGCTCGCTCATCGTTGGATGAGGAACCCACTCTTCGGATGCCACCGGGTGACGAACTCTCTACGGCCATACGGCAACGCATCGCAGATTTACCACACTTGAACCTTCCCAAGGTCGGCGTGCGAGAAAGGGGGTATTTGCAACCCCCCTGCAACGGCCGACTCAGTTGATGGACGTGTACATGTCGTCGGGCATTTCACTGGCGAGCTTCAGCGCGCCGGTGGCCACGGAGTTGATGGCGTCTTCGACACACCAGACTCGCACATCGCCGATGTCCGCAATTTCACCGGCCAGTCGGTCGGCGATTCCTTCGATGAGGGATCCGCCGCCCGAGAGGATGATGTTGTTCCGGAGGATTTGCTGGTATTCAGGGTCCGCACCCGCAACGTTTCGCTTGATGGCGTTTCCAATCTTTGGAATGATCAGTTCGCACGCTTCGAGGATGAGGTCGCCAATGTCGACCACCTGTCGCTTGCCGTCAACGGACAGCTCGACGGTGACTTCTCGTGCGTCGCCGCCAACGTAGGACGAAGCCTCCTTCCACTTCCGCACCATGTCTTTGGTGACTTGAGCGCCGGTGTACTTCTTCTTGATGAGGTCCATCAGTTGCAGGTCGAGCCAGTCGCCTGCTTCGGTGATGGTGACCTGGTCGTCGTCGGTGGGGAAGGTTCCGTACACACGAGCGATGTCGGTGGTTCCCGCTCCGATGTCGACCACAATCGATCCGGCGATTTCATCAATGCCGTAGGCCGTAGCAAACGGCTCGGTGACGACCATGATGGCGTTCACCTGTCCGCGCAGCGTGGCAACAAGATTGGATTTGTCGGTAAAGGACACGTGGCTGGGAGAGCAGATGACGCCCAACACCTCATCGTATTCTTCCGGGTCCACATTCTCGAGGAGGTGGGACACGAACGCCTTTGCCGCAGCAAGGTTGGCTTCATCGTCTTGCGTGACGCCTGCTGCCATCGGGCGGTACAGGTTGCAAGCCAGTTTGTTCTTGAGGGCGTCTTCACCGAAGAGCACATCTCGGCCGAGGAAGTTTCGCGCCACCGGATCCTTTGGACGGCCGACGACCGTCTCAATGGTCTGAAGTTTTCCAGCGCTCGAGGCGATGGTTGATTGATAGGTTCCAAGGTCAATTCCGACATACAGGCGTTCGCTCATTTTTGTTCACCTTCCCGGGGGGGATGGTCATCCGAGCATGGCATTGGACTTCAAGGTTGACCTTGGCCATCGGTGGGGCAGAACCCCACCAACAACGTGCAAATCCTACTGCGTCTCTTGATTTTGTTAACGGCAACCCTCGGGTCGAATCATTTGTTCAGAACATCTTCGTTTCGTACGGGGGGGGCGACTCGTACTCGTCGTTTTGCTGTTCTGTGCTCGGGCCGCGGAACCCGTCCAACCACGCCGTCAACTCCTCAGCCATGGCTTCCTCTGCGGCCCGATGTCGCCTGAGGAAGAGAAGCCCGGCAACGCAGGCGACGAAGACGCCCAGGAACATGAGCGCAGCCACGTGACCCTCGTGCGATATCAGGCGGTTGTGGGCAAACAGGTCTTCTTCATCCGCTACACCGTCTCCATCGCTGTCGACCCAATATTCTCCGTCGTTCGGAAGGTCGTCCTCCACATCAGCCCAACCGTCGCCGTCGGTGTCCCGACACCCGATGTATTCGCCCTGGAACGCTGTTCCGTATCGGTCTGGGCAGCGATCGATGCCCGGGTCCAGCGGTGATGCGCCTGCCGAACCAGGGTCAGCCCAACCGTCGCCGTCGGTGTCTGGACAACCCAACATCCCGTCTCCGTACGCCGTTCCGTAAACACCCGGGCAAACGTCTGAGAAATTATCGGCGTGTCCGTCTCCGTCCGGGTCAGGGCAACCCAACTCAAGCCAGTAGGGTGAGGTTCCATACTCGCCGGGACACACCTCGTCTTCATCGGCGAACCCATCTTCGTCGAGGTCGGGACAGCCACTTCTGTCGTACCAAGAAGACGTGCCGTATACACTCGGACAGGCGTCTGAATTGTTTCCATAACCGTCACCGTCGTCATCGGCCCATTCATACGGGTCGTCCGGGAAGAGGTCACCGCGATATCCCGATGCGTTGTCGCCGTATCCGTCTCCATCGCTGTCCGACCACTGCGTTGCATCGTTGGGAAATGCATCTTCCACGTTGTGGAAGTTGACGCTGCATGCGTAGTATTGGTTTTGGCACGGCCCATCGTACGTCGCGCCGGGAACGGTGTAACCGTCCCCGTCGACGTCGGTGATGCTTTGGTACGACCACCCAAAGGTGTGCGTTTGGTACGAAGCCGTTGCTGAATATTGCCTGTTTGAAACCGTGACGACGCGTTCTTCCTCCCGATTTTCACTGAGCATGCCCTTCTGGAATTCAACTTGATAATCCCAGTACACAATCGGGAAGGAATACGAGGGGACGATGTCCCAGTTGTTCGGCCAAGACCCAAACTGCCGCCCTTGGGTTGTTTGCAAGGAACTGTGCCAGAACAAGATCTCCAACTCCAGTTCAATTTTTGTTGCGTTCTCTATGGTTGCATCTTCACCTTTGTCAAACACGTACACCCAACTACGGTCGGTTGCCCCAACCGAATTGCTGAGGACAAGGATGGAACCGCTCTCCTGGTGAATCGTGCGCTCGTCAACGGTCACTTCGATCGATCGTATCCACATCGAACATGAGGTCCCGTACGTGTATGCGGAGTAGCAGGCATCGATGGGCGTTATCATGAGGAACCACTGACTGACATCGTCGCAACCATCACCGTTGGCGTCCATGTATTCCCACGCTTCCTCGGGGCACAGGTCGTTGTCGTCGGCCACCCCGTCACCGTCACCGTCGTCAACGCATCCATCTCGGTCGCTGTCAAATTGCGGCGGCGCCTTTTCGTACGGACACGCATCGACCAAGTTGGGAACGCCGTCGTCATCCCCGTCGTCCAGGCAACCGTCCCGGTCTGCATCGTGTTGGGGAAACGCCGCCTCCGTCGGACACGCATCGTACGTGTTGAACACCCCGTCCTCATCGTCGTCGTCAAAACCCGTGGAGTCACGCTGAACACCCTTCACCGCAAGAGCAAACCCGACCGCATCCCCGTCCAACCCAACGCCGCCTTGCGTGCCACCTGGCTGCACGAAGCGTGCAACAACGTCAACGTCGATGTACGATGAACCGTAGAGATAACTCCAGGGGATGTCAATACCGACGACGGTCTCGTTGCTTGAGGGAAACGCCGTTGTGTTGTTCGTGTCCACCACATCGGGGTAGAATTCAGTTGGTGCGAACCCACCCGAGCGCAAGCGGTCGGGCAGCAGTATCGTCCCGTCTTGAAGGCGGACGCGGAGTTGAAGGTCGTCCACCACAGCGGGTTCCGGCTGGGCAGGAAACGCCATGCGGATGCGCACGTCCTCGCCGTTCACCAGAGTTAGACGATCGGTGAACATGTCCCCCGTCCGCAGGAAAGGTCCCATGCTGCCCTGTCCCGCCCACGCTTCACCGTCCACCCCCGAGAGGTTGTGCGTGTTGCCGCCGTGTTGAGAGAACCAATCGGCCACGGTCCCGTCAACCAACCGGTAACTGTCGTGAATCCACACGTCACCTCCGGGCGCTGCAGCACTCGGGTCCATCAGTTGGCTCAGGTCCAACACCCCCCAACCGTCGTACGGGTTGTGAAGGTCGTGGCCGCCCGTCCCCCCGTTTCGAACCGTCTCGGGAAGGGGCGTGGTTGCCAGTGCAAGCGAGGCTCTCAACAACGAACCCGAGGGGGTGAAACCTTCGCCGAGTTCAACGCCTCTGAACAACGGTGCAGGGTCGGCCCAGGCGGGCTTGATGTCGGACAGGTAGCGGTTGGTCAACACGTCGTTTTCATGGGTGATCCACCCGTCCTGGTAGAGCTGCTGTACGACNGCAGCAGCGCCTGCAGCGTGCGGTGTTGCCATGCTGCTTCCGGACGAGGTACGAAGATTTTCGTTGTTCGTGTCCCAAAACCCATCGGCGCCAGCGGAGAGAATGTTGGCCCCAGGGGCGAGCACGAAAATACCGTCCGTGCCTGCTTCGGTGGGCCCGTACGCAGTGGAACCCCAGCGTTCTGCATCGAGCGATTTGGTGCTCGCACTGACGGCGACGACGTTTCGCCCGTTGGCGGGTTCGAGGACACCTTCCCCGCTGTTGCCCGGAGCAATGACGGCCAACGACCAGGGGACGGCTCGAGCGTAGGCGTCGAATCGGCCCGTTCGTTCGGTGTAGGCCGTGGTGTCGTCGCCCCACGAATTTGAGTGGATAACCCCCCCGTGTGCGGAGGACTCCCACAGCAAAGCGTCCACGTTTGGAGGCACCCATCCGTCGGATGAGACGATGTCCTGCACCACCAGTTTGGTTCCGTGGGCCAGGGATGAGCCGTTGGCGGGATGCGCGTCCTGGCGTGCGCTGTGAACGTCGTGACACGCAAGGGACCCGATGACGTGGGTTCCGTGTCGATAATCGCTGTGACCAGGTGTGTCGTTCCCGTCCAGACTGCTGTTGAGGTGGATGATTTTCCGATGGTCATTGCCAAACACGCCGACCGCAGGGTGGGAAGCGTTGGTTTCTGCGTGGGCGCTCGTTGAACTCGTAGCGTTTCGAAAGCATGCATGATCGGCATCAATCCCGCTGTCTGCGACACCAACAATCACACCTGAACCGTTCAGACCCATTTTCCAGAACGGGTGCTCGTCCATGGAACCCGCTTCGATGAGAGCTGAGGCCTGACCGTTTCGAGCCCGGGTGGTGAGCACGGGCTCAACCCACAGCACACCTTCGGTCTCGAGAAGGGGATTCAGTGCTTCAACGTCCGGCGCAAAGAACGTGAACGAGGCGGGTAGATTTCCCTGAACGTCAAGCGATTCTTGAACGATGGTGAAACCCAACAGAGCGAGGGTTTCTCGTAGATTCATGATCCCGTCGGCAGGCAGTCTCGGTTCGAGCAAAACTCGGTATTCACCGGGGCCATCGGGCGTTTCAAGGCCCTCGCGCAGCGCCGCCGTTTCGTGTTCACCAACGCTCACGCCTACATCGAGAGAAACCGCCTCGTCACCCATCCAAACCAAGAGCGCATCGTGTCGGACGGTTCGCAACGGTTGGATGCCCTGTTCTTCCAACATCGCCCACCGCTCAGAGGTCCACACCCCCTCGTCGAGAACCAACAGGCGTTCACCCGTTTCGGCGACAGGGCGGTCCACGGGAAACTCGGTGTTGAGGCCGGACGCCAACGGCACGAGCAGCAACAGAACCATGCAAACGGCACCTCGCATGCTCATTCCACTCCCCCGTGTTTCCTTAATCTGTTTCCCTGCACTCCATTGTCGCGCCAGCGCGTTTAAGGGAGGATGGCAGGTCGGAAGGCCCGATGAAGGCCTACCGAATTTCTGGAACCGCCCCGTTTGGCAGTCAACGTCAGCCGTTTTCGTACGATGTCACTGCGGAAGACAACGATGCTGCAACCCACAAGGTCTACTCCATTCTGGGCTCTCGCCACCGCGTCATGCGACGGAGCATCAAAATTGAGAGCGTCAATGAAATTGACCCGCGAACGTCCACCGAACCCGAGATTCTCCATCACTTCCGAGAAGAGATTGCAGCACAAGGCGGCTTGATTTCATCCGCTGCCGAGGAAGAGTAATCCCACGCACTCGTCAAGGACCCGTTGCCTTGCGCCAAGCCATCATTCCTGCGGTACGGGGGCTTCTTCAACCACGACCAACTCGGGGGCTTGAACGACATGGTCGACCGTGCTCAACTGCAGCGTCTCGCTCAGGAAGTGGAAACGCTCCGAAAGCGTCTGGACGAGATCAACGTTCGAATTGAACAGGTCGATGCGGTGCTGGCCGAACACGCCATCACCGATGCGGTCCTTGAGACACTCCTCTCCCACCAAAAGGGGTCCGAAATTTCCACGCACTTACCCATTGGTTCCGGCGTGAGCCTTCCCTACCGACACGACGGGTCGTCGCAAGAAGGCACCGCTCTGGTCGACCTCGGCACGGGCGTTTTTGGAGAGCGCCGGTGGAGTGACGCACGCGCCATGACGGAACAACGTCAACAGGACATTCAACAGTTACGGGACGAACTCAAGCAGCAATCCGATCAAACCGAAGCAGCGCTTGGCCGGTCAGCGCAAACCTTCAATCAACTTGCAGAGCAATTGAAGCAAACAACCAACGCATCGCCCCCTTCTTCGGACGCCCCATCGGAGTCGGCCGACGAAGCGGAACAAGCGACGCCTGAACCGGCTCCGAAGCGTCCTCGGCGACGCGGTGTGTTCGGTGGCGATTTGACGCTTGACGACTGAGGGAGCACCATGGGCCTGTTCGATCGATTTCGCAAACGCGTCGGAGAAGTCGCTGACGAAACCGACGGTGATGCACTCTCGGTCGATGCAGACTCCGAGGAAGCGAAAGCGTACCTCTCTCAAAAGGCGCCTCCCGTGGAAGAAGAGTGGGATGACGTGGATGAGCCGGTGGTTGAATCAACCGTTGCAGAAACGGATGACGACGATTGGGACACGTGGGACGACGATGAGCCGCTAGCGCCTGTGGCCCTCAGCAAGAAAGAGCGTAAACTGTTGGAGCGCCAGGAAAAGGAGCGCCGCAAGCGAGAGGAGAAAGCCAAGAAAGCCATGAAAAAGCGCGGCGCCGTTGACGTGGCCCGCCCGAAAGGCTCCAAAGTGGATCTCTCAATGATGCGGACAACAACGGGCCGACAACTCGTCGAAGTTGCTCAAGCGCCAAAAGGTTCGAGCAAAACTGCAGCGATTGAACTGGAAGGCGGCCAGTCCATCGATGTGGACTTGGGCGGCGGTGTCGTCACCGAGGGCGGCCGGGTGATCAAGTCGGGCGAGGCCCTCGAAAACCTCCTCGAGGAACTTGAATGGGTGCTGCTTGAATCCGACATTTCCTCTCAAGCGGCCGCAGCGATCATCGACAGCCTGCGCAACGCTCTGGTCGGGGCCCGACTTCGCCGAGGAGCTCAACTCTCAAAGGTGCTTGAAGCAGCGCTCAAGCGTGCACTCCACGCACTGCTCCAAGCGGGCTATTGGGACTTTGACGCCAGCGTTCGCAGTTTCATCGATGCGGGCGATGTTCCGGTGGTCATCATGCTGGTGGGCGTCAACGGTACCGGAAAAACCACCACTGCGGCAAAGATTGCCCAGCGGCTGCTCAACAACGGGCACAGCGTCATCGCCGCTGCCGGCGACACCTTCCGAGCGGGCGCGATTCAGCAACTTGAATCCCATTGTGAACGCCTGGGCATACGGTGCATCTCCAGTCAACGCGGTGGCGATTCGGCCGCCATCGCTCGCGATGCAATCGATTCAGCGAAAGCCAAAGGCATCGACGTGGTGCTGGTCGATACGGCTGGGCGCATGCAGAACAAGACGAACCTGATGAACGAACTCAACAAGGTTCGCAAGGTGACCAACCCGCACCTCACGCTCTTTGTCGGTGATTCTCTGGCCGGAAACGATGCGGTAGAACAGGCAAAAATGTTTCAAGAAATCATGCGGTTTGACGGGGCCGTCTTGACCAAGATGGACACCGATGCAAAAGGTGGAGCGGGTCTTTCGATCGCCTACGCCACAGGTCGCCCGATCGTGTTTGCGGGCACCGGTCAAGGGTACGATGATTTGATGCAGTTCAACCCCGATTGGCTGCTGGACCAACTCTTCGAATAGGGCGCAGGGAACAAAAACCCCGGTGCCAACCCTTCGCCATGGCCGACATGTTTGCCGACGAAGACGCCGCACGCTTTTTTCAAATGGTTCAGATGCTTCAACGCTCCACGCTTCTCCAAATGGGGTACTTGCCCGACCAGGCGGGTCAGCACCATTACAACATGGCCGAAGCCCGAGAAGGCATCGAAGTGCTTCGAATGTTTCAACGAAAAACAGATGGCAACCTCAGCGCTCAAGAAACCCAAATGCTTCGAGCGGTGATCAGCGAGTTGCAAATGCAGTTCACACAAGCACCCCAACGACGACGGGTGCAACAGGAAGAGGAAGCGCAGAGCGACGTTGTTCGAGAAACCTTCTCAAAACCCCAAGACGGCCCGGTGGAGGATCTTTCAACTCCGCACGGAAACGAGGAAGAATAGCGGTTGTTTGATGAGTCATCGCATGTTGCGTTGTTTTGATACGCATGGGTTTGGTTACCGAAGTGGACGACGATGCGGCCCCAACGGTGCTCATTGTGGACAACAATCCAATGTCTTCCATGCGCCTTTCTAACCTGTTCAAGACTCGGAACTTCAGCGTCGCGCTCTGTGAGGACGGCGACCAGGCCGTTGATGAATACATTCGACTCGACCCCGAGCTTGTGGTGTTGTCCCTCGACATTCCGTCCCTCGACGGGCATCTCGCGGCGTTGGAAATGCGAGAGCACGGAGGAGAACAGCGCATCGTCTTCGTCGCACCCTCTCGAATGGCCGAACTTGCCACCAACGCATCCTATTCTGCGGGAGCGGTGGCCTGGTTGCAAAAGCCGGTCTCCGGAGAGAGCCTTGAAGCGGTCTGGTCAACCGTTCTCGGACCCATCCCCGACGCACCGGGGCTCGATGACCTCGACGAACTCTATCCCGATCGCGTTCAAATCGAGGCGGACACCGGGCCGCTGGCGATGCCTGAGATTCTGCCTCTACCGGCTCTGCCGCACGCTCCGGCCATCAACGAACTTCCACCGCTCGACGCCCTTCCCGAATTGAACGTCGTCGCTCCGGTCCAACAACCCAGGAAAACCCGAGGGCGCGTGGTTGCCGTTCTGATTCTCCTCGCCGCAGGCGGTGCTTACGCCGCACAACAAGGGTTCCTCCCCGTTTGAGACACTGCGCCGGGATCGTTTCGGGATGCGTCCAACCAACCATGATTTTGATAACGGACCGGACCTTCGATGATGCATGGAGACTCGACGCACGACGGCCATTGTTCTGTGCCTGATCATGTTGCTTTCAGGCTGTCTGAATCAGAGTGAGAACGTTGAGGTTCCCGATGTTGTCCTTCCTGACGACTGGGCCACCATTGCGGCCAGGACCGTGGCTGCACCTCAGCTGCACGCCTACGAAGATTGCGAGGAGCTTGAAGCGTCCCTCAAGCGTTCAATCGAGGAGGAATCCAGGGTGAGCCTCCTGCAATCGGTCGCTGACCAATATCCGTACTTCGGCAGTCCGCTGATCGGTGTTCCCGAAATGGCTGCTGAAGACGGTGCGGTGGCCGACACAAACAGCGGCGCTCAACCGCGCATGCCTGTGCGAGAGGAGGGCGTGGACTTCTCGGGCACGAACAATCAAGAACGGGGCGTTGACGAAGCGGACTTCCTCAAGACCGACGGCTACCATGTTTACTACCTTCAAGGACAACAACTCCACATCCTTGCAATTCCAGAGTTTGGTCAAATTGAACTTGCTTCAAGCACGATGCTGTCGGGAACACCCGTTGCCATGATGTTGGACGGCGACCAGCTCGTGGTCGTTTCGATCTTGAGCCCCTGGGCGGTTGAGCCCGACCACCCACTGGTTGACGCCATGGGGTGGGGTGACGACGGTTGGTCGTGGCGCACCAGCAGCCTCACCAAATTCACCGTTGTTGATGTCTCCAATCGAAGCGAGCCCGACGTGCAACGAGAACTCTTCATCGAAGGAGCCTACATCACGGCAAGGGAGGTGAACGGAACGGTGCGGACGGTGACCCACGCATCGATGAACATCCCCGATGTCAAAACGTGGCTGGACCTTCCTGCAGGGTACTGGAATTTGAACTACGATGACCCACTGCGACTCGAAATTCGAGAAAAGGTGGCCTTTCAGACCATGATGGAGAACACCGAGTCCATCGATGCGCTTGAACTGTCCGATTTGATTCCACAAGTGTACGAATACAGCGATGGGGAAGTGAGCGTTCACACCATGAGCGACAACGACTGTGCCGAATTCGTTGCTCCTGAGAGCAACCTCAATCGTGGGATATCCAGCATTTTCACGCTGGGGCTGACCGCTTCAGCGTTGGAGTACGACGTGGACCACATCGTCGGCAACCATCCGCTCGTTTACGCTTCATCCGACCTGTTGGTGTTGGCTGAGACGGCGTTTGACGCCTGGTGGTTTTGGAACAACGACGGTGCTGACGAGATGACCAACCTCCACACCTTCGACATCAGCGCTCCCGATGCGACGCTCTACACCGGCTCTGGCCGAGTCGACGGAACGGTTCTGAATCAGTTCGCCCTGTCCGAACACGAGGGCGTGTTGCGCGTTGCGACCACGACCGGTCAGTGGATGCGCTGGTGGATGGACGACGCTGAACCGATGTCCTCTCAACTCGTGACGCTCGTGCCGTCGACCGACGCTGAGACCGGACACCAAGTTCTTGTTGAAGCAGGACGCGTTGACGGTCTTGCTCCGGGTGAACGCATTTGGAGCGTACGCTACGACGCCGACCGAGCCTACATCGTCACGTTCGAGCAAATCGACCCGCTCTGGGTCATCGACGTCTCAAACACATCCAACCCAACGGTTCTCGGCGAACTCAAGGTTCCAGGCGTCTCGACCTACATCCATCCACTCTCAAGAGATCATCTGCTCACCATCGGTCTCGGGCCCGCCAACGCTGACGGTACCGGCCTTGACTGGTCAGCCACCCAATTGTCCCTGTTTGACATTGAAGACCCAACCGACCCGACGCAATCAGCAACCCTTCGACTGTCGCCGGTCGAATCCGAACAACGCGACGCGTGGTCATGGTCGTGGTCGGAAGCATCCTACGAATCCAAGGCGTTTCAGTACTGGGCACCAAAGTCAATGCTCGCCGTACCGCTCTCAACCTACCGATACGTCGAAACCAGTGAGAACGGATACGTTCGATGGTCCTACGAGTACGTATCCAAACTCATGCTGGTCGAGATCGACGTTGCGAACGAGTCGCTGAACGAATACGGGGACGTCGACCACTCCTCCTTTTACAACGACGCCGACGCATCCGGCTGGTGGGATGACCGAAACATCCGCCGGTCCATTTTCATGGGCGACTTCATCTACGCTGTTTCGGCAGCGGGCGTTTCCGTGACCAACCTCAGCACGCTTGAGGAGAGCGACCGTGTCGTCCTCCCATCGGGTGAACGACACGCTGAGGCCGAGCGGGACCGCTTTGATACCGAGGACGGGGACGATCGAGAAGTTGATCGAGAAGGCGAACGTTCGGAGGGTGAGGACCGAAGCGACGCAGAGGGTTCCCAATCCGAGGAAGATGACGACAGTGAACGTGAACGAAGCGACGATGAGGAGCGCACCGGAGACGAGCGTTCGGGCGAAGACCAACCAAACGATTCACGGACGCGCTGAGGCACAAGGCCTGAGTGACAGAGGTGCTCGAACCCATCATCACCCTCATGAGGGGTGTCGGCTTGAGACCCTTCATGCGCACGGCCGTAGCCACGTTTGGATTTGGTCGCCCCGACCATTTTCAGCGCATGCTCAGGTCCCTCGGAACCTGTTCCGAGGTCGTGGACGGCAGCGTGGACATCGTCCATTTTCTGGACGGCGGACCCGGGGCCCAGCAAGACGCTTTGCGGGCCGTGATTGACCAGAGCGATGTACCCTATCTCGACGTCGTCGCACGCACCGAAAATTACGGTGTTGGCCGCCAACTCATCTCCGCCCGTCGAGAAATCCTTGACGAGCGTGGCTACGACCGAATGGTCCTTGTTGAAGACGACATCGAACTGAATTCAACCTACTTGACGGCACTTCTGCGTCTTTCCGACTGGGCGGAGGCCTTCAACGACATCGGCACGGTCCAGGTTTGGAACGTGGAAAAGGGGACCAAGGAAGAGCTTGAACCCCACATGAACGACGTCGAACTCACCAACCGACACTTCGTCACCTATTGCCTCTCCAAACGGGTATGGAATCAAATCAAGGGCACACTCTACGACTACGAACAGCGGTACCTCCTCAAGCGCGCCTACGGGCAACGCCCCCACTACCGAATCCGCTGGTTCATTCGAAATCAACTCAAGAAAGGGCGCAATGAACCTCAAGGACCGCGATTGGACCCTCCCAAGGAAGCCGTCCACAATCCGTTTCCCACCGTCAAATGGCGTTCAACCCCGACCAGCCAGGACGCCATCACCTCGTTGGCGTTGTACCTCGCTGGCCTTCACCGACTGACCACACGCGTTCCGCACGCCCACTACTACGGCGTAGAAGGGGTTCATTGCACACCTGAGGTGTACGAACTCATGGGGTTCAACGATCAGGGCTGGTGGCGTTGGGACGAAGCTCCCGAGGCCTTTACGATGCGATACAAGGACAAAAACGGTCAGTGGCTGAGTTCCGTGTACAGATGAGGCGGTGACATGGACGTCGCAATTGGCTTGGTTGGATGCGGTCGCTGGGGAACCAACCACCACCGCATCCTCGCAACGCTTCGAACGGACGGGCGGATTCATCGACTGGTGGTCTGTGACATCGACGCCAGCAAAACAGACGGCCTCGAGGCGGATGCACACTACACCTCCATGGAAGCCATGATGGCCAACGAACAACTGCACGGCGTCGCCATCGTCACGCCCCCTGAAACCCATTTATCGCTCGCTCAGCAAGCGTTCGAGAACGGGGCAGCGGTTCTCATGGAAAAACCACTGAGCGAAAATCACGAGGCCAACCAACGGTTTCTCTCAACCGTCGACGGCAAGGTTCTGGTGGTGGGCTACATTCTCCGCCATCACCCGGGTCTGCAGAAGGTTCGTTCGCCTGAGGTTCGCAAAGCGCTGGGCAACATTACGTCGGTGCGGTACCTCCGGCGGACGCAACGAGCCCGCCCCGAGGGTTCCACCCCTGTCGCTACGCTGGGCGTGCACGGGGTTGATGTCATCGCTTGGCTCCTCGACCGCCCTTTGGCCTTGGCCACCACCCGTTTTTCGGCGCNGGGNCCGGATGAATCAGCGGCNACACTCTCGTTTCCGACGGGAGAAACCGGTTTCTTCGACGTGGCATGGTCGGCAGGCGAGGAGGTTCGCATCGTCGAAGTGGAAGGGGACGGGGGGCAAGCCCGCTTCGACTTCGGTTCTGGGGCACTCAAGCTTGAACTCAACGATGGAACGACGCGTGATGTTTCCGTGAGTCCATCCGAGCCGCTGCGTGCCGAATGGCAGTACTTTCTCGAACGTTGCCGTTCCCTCAACCCCACCGTCTTTCCATCGAAACAGCGCCTCCTCGACCAGAGCGCTTGGCTTGATGCTCACGCACACACAGAACCGTGACGCTGCATCCTCCTCCTTGCGAGAATTGAAGAATGTCGTGCCCGTAGGTCAACGCATGGGGCTCTCAATGACCACCGTCCAGCGCATGCTCGGTGCCAGTTTGGTGGCCAGTCTTGGTGTCTGGTTCCTCCAAGGTGCACTGATGGACGCCGTGCTCACCCTCATCGCACTGTGCGGATTGACCGCTGCGATTTGGGCGCTCTCTGAGCGCGAGACCACCTTCGCCTACCTCAACCTCTCTGGAAACGGCCCTTGGTCCATGCTCGCCATGGTGGCGAGCATCGTCGTGTTTGCCCAACTTTCCATTTCGATTTGGGCGTTTCCAACCGTCGGAGCGTACATCCTTTCTCTCTCGTTCATCGGCTCGTTTTGGGTCACCGGTTTCATGATGCAACCCGGCGCTTGAATTCAATGCGACCTCTCTCGCACGGGCGAAGTGTCAAAGGCCGACGGCCGCGACCTTGCTCTTGATGGCAACCCATGGTGACCACCCCCCTCTTCCCGACCACCTCGAGTCGCTGTTGATGGAGGACGTTCACACCGTTTTTCTCAAAGCGGACTGCCCACCAAGGGTCAAGCGAGGTTCCATTGGTTCGCTGAAACTCGTCGAAGTGGATGCATCGACCACGGCATGGGACACGCTCCAACTCGAACAACTCGAAACGGACCTTCTCGACCTGGTCGAAGAGCACCGACATCGCAGCGATTGTTTTCTTGAAATCGATCGTAAAGGGTGTCGCGTCGTGCAACTCGGCGACCTTCGCATCACCTCGGCTTGGCCGCCCTTTTCCGACGCACGAGAAATCACCGTTGTTCGTCCCGTTGCCAAATTGAGTTTGGGGGATTACGACCTCGATCAGCGACTGATCGACCGTCTACGCAACCACCATCGAGGCGTGTTCATCTGCGGCCGTCCCGGTTCTGGGAAAACCACGCTGGCCCAAGCCATTGCGGAATACCTTGACACGGATGTCGGAGCGCTCGTGAAGACCATGGAGGCTCCTCGAGATTTGCAACTTGCCGACCGCATCACGCAGTACGCTCCTCTGGAGGGGGACCTGGAAAAAACCGCGGAGATCATTTTCCTCGTTCGTCCGGATTTCGTGATTTTCGACGAAGTCCGAAGAGCACGTGACTTCGAGATATTTGCCGACGTTCGCTTAGCAGGCGTCGGTCTTCTGGGCGTCACGCACGCCAACTCAGCCTTGGAGGCCATTCAACGCCTTATCGGGAAGGTTGAACTTGGCCTTGTCAGTCAGGTGCTGGACACCATTCTTCACGTCGAATCTGGGAAAATCCAGCAGGTGCTCGAGTTGCGAATGACGGTGAAACCCCCCACCGGCATGCAAGAGGAACTCGCCCGACCCGTCATTGAGGTGGTTGAGTTTCCCAGCGGCAAGCTGACCCATGAGATGTTTGCGTTTGGTTCTGAAATCGCCGTCGTCCCGCTGGAGGGCAGGGCAGCAGCGACCGAACTTTCACCGGTCAAATCAATGGCGAAAGATCGGATCGTTGAAACGGTCCGACAGTGGGTTGGCGTTGAATGCCAAGTGCGGTTCTCGAGCGACAACTCGGCCACCATCTACGCTCCAAAAAACATGATTTCCACGCTTGTTGGACGAGGGGGCGAGAACGTGAAGCAACTCCAAAACGAACTCGGAGGATTGCGCCTCTCCATCGAGTCCTTCGACGACATGCCCGATGGAATGGAGCAACCCAATCGCTTCTGGAACGACGGCCGAAAGAAGGGGAACGCGTGGGAAAACCCCCGTCGAAAGGGCAAATCTGCTCGCCGACAGCAACGAAAGAGGTGAACGCTGTTCGTTGGTCCAATTGGTTAAAGTGACAGAATTACTGGCGCATCACTTAAATACAAATCAGCAAAGGTCGCGCCAGCGAGGTATGACCATGTCTGACGAAGCTACCGCCCCTGCGCCGCAATCCTCCGGATTGGCCGGCTTTGTTCTTGAGAACCGTTCGTTGATGCATCCGCTGTCGATCATCATGATTCTTTACGCCGTTTGGGCGGTTGTTGAAGTGTTCTCAAACACGTACTTCCACGGCCTGCAGAGCCTCACAATCTTTGAAACGGGCGTTGAAACCAACATCAATCCCGACGACCTGCAGCGCAACAACAGCAGCTGGGTCATCGCCTCTGGCGCTGTGTTCGGCTTGTTCGGCCTCTTCGCACAGTACGTTTACCGTGGTGCACCCATGGTCGACTCGTCCATGGCCGCCGCCGCCGCCATAATCCTCGACCAGGCCGCTGCCGACCGAGTTTCCGAGGACGAAATCATCTCCAAGGCTGAGGAAGCCGCCACCGCAGCCGCTGCAGAAGTGGCCAAGGAAACGGCTGAAGACACGGTCATCGAGATGCTCGATCCCGACGCAACGTCCGATGACGACGACGACGACGATGACGACGACGATGATGACGACGGCGATGATGACGACGATGATGACGACGACGATGATGACGACGACGACGACGATGATGACGACGACGACGATGACGACGATTCCACTGAGGAGGAAGCTGAAGAAGCCGAGGCCGAGGAAGAAGAGGAGGACACCCCTCCCGAAGACATGAAGAAATTTTGAGGTGAAGAAAAATGTGGGAACATCGCAGCGTATCAGACAAATCATTCAAAGAAACCGGCCGAATTCTGCCCAACGAGACCTACGTCAAGTTGATGGACGAAGTTGAAGCCGTGGTCACACGAGCTCAGGACGACAAGTTCGACGCCGAGACGTTCATGACCTACATCCCCCGAAAGGGTCCTTGGGAAGAAATTCCTTCATCGGACCACTCTCGTGCCGACGCCCGCACTCGCTACATCGGCCCGGCAACCGCCAAACTGCTGAACACCAACCTGGTGCTCGGTTCGTCGTGGATTGACTCGGACCGTTTCAAGTACGAGCGACGCATCACCAACCTCTCGGATTACCTGAAGCAGAAGACCATCATCAACGCCAACATGTGGACGCCCAAACAACTGTTCACCACGCAGACGTTCTTCTTCTGCTCAACCGGCGACGAAGAGCGCATGGGTGGCGCCATCTTGGAAGGCGACACTCGAAACGACGACCACCTGTTCCTCGGAACGGAGGGCAAAGAATTCCCCGAGTGGGAAGTCATCCTTTGGGGTCTCGGCCACCGCGGGGTCGTCCCGGATTCTGACCCGCTCGACCGAGTGTACTACCCGTCGTTGATGCACCGAAACGTGTCCTTCAACAACCGCTTGGGCTGGACCCGATACTCCCCTGCCGGCTTCGGCAAGGACGCGTCCGGCTACCTGATGACTCGACCCAACACGTGGATTTGGCCAGCCGTCAACGGAAACCGTGAGACGGCCACAGCGTTCAACCTCCTCGTGAACCTCCCCGACCGAAGCTCATCGTTCGGAGAAGAAGGGATTTCTGACGTCTTCATGACGACCGGAAAAACCTCGCTCTACACCATGATGGGCATGATGCAATCCTCCACGGTGCGCCAAGCCTTCGGTGCGGGTTCTGAAATGGTCCCTCTTGAGTTCCACTGCATTGAGCCCGGACTTGACGAGTGGATCGGCAACTCCAGCGATGAGGACAAGTACAGTCGCCTGTTCGAAGTGTGCGCCACGCTCGGCTACGTTCTCACCGACCCCCAGATCGGGACCCTCGGTGGGGCCGCAAAGCGCCGTCGTCTCATCATGTACCCTGCCGATCAAGGCAACCTCCTGACCTGCGCNAACGCCAGTCAGGTGGCCGACCACGCTCTGAAGTCAAACTACGACTCCACCGTGTTCACCAAGCTCGACCAGGCCGACTTCATGAACCGAGTGACCCGCCGATTCAAGGCCTATGCCGATTTGGTCGCAGCCTCCGACGTTGCCCGCGGCGCTCGTTGGATCAGCCAGGCCGAGGTCGACGGCGAGAAGATGATTGGACCAAACGTCCACTCCATCTTGTCCGTGCGAGGGTACGACATCCTCAACATGCAAGAATACCTCAACACCTTCAACGACGTCTCAGCAGCACCTGAGCGATTGATGCGTCGCATCATTCAGACGGTCGCCACCAACGCCTTGAAGACCGTGTACCCCGTTGACCTCCTCGGCGAATCTGCAGGACCTGCTCCGTTTGAGCACATCTTCAACTCGCCCGACGACAACCCGCTGGTCTACTACACGGACGTCCGCTTCCTGGTCCCAACCTCCATCGACAAACTGCGGTTCCAAACCGCAGCTCGCGGTGCAGACCGTGGCCGAATGCGTGAAGCCTACGCAGGGCTGACCGCAGCCGACCCCATGACCAGCCTGTCGATTCAAGACCTGTGTCTGCCGTTCCTGGCCGACCTGGGCAAAGACACCTGGCAGACGGGCACCGGCATCAACGAAAACGAAATCGTGGTCGAGGTGACCATGGCCGTCAACCCCGGTCGCGTGTGGCGCTCCTACCTTGAGCCAACCACCAGGGAAGTCTTTGACATGCCCAAGGGCGACAAAGGCACCGCAGCCCAACTCTGGGGCGACGTGTTCATGACCAACGAAGTCCTTCACGACAAGATGAAGAAAGACGGCAACGAACACTACCTCAACCTGTTGAAGATGGCGTACCACTGGTCCAACAACGAGGCTCAGAAGGAGCACAAGATCGGGAAGCACGCCAAGAAGCCGGCTGCAAAGAAGTCGGCTGCAAAGAAGTCCCCCGCCAAGAAGAAGTGATTCTGCCCTGATAAGGGTTGAAAAACAAGAGGCCCCGCCTCTTTGTTCATGGCGGGCGGTAACGACGGCAGCGGGCGAGCTCCTGTTGCCATTGTTCGACCAACGACGTCCGTCACGAGCGGCGTCGGTGTCACCCAAAAACTCGTCACTGCGGCGGTCGCCTTCGGTGACCTGATGCAGGGGACGTTTGGCCCGCAAGGTCTGGACAAAATGTTGTACAAAACCAACGGGGAAACCGCCGTCACCAACGACGGTGCAAAAATCGTCGCTGAACTCCTCGTCAAGCATCCGGCTGCAAAGGCCTTCGTCCAACTGGCTGACGCTCAAGAGCAAGCGTGCGGTGACGGCGTGACGGGATGCCTTCTGTTCGCAAGCGAACTCATGCGCGAAGCCGGACGGTTGTTGGAGCGAGGCTTGCATCCACTCGTTTGCATTCAAGGCTACCAGACGGCACTCGCCGTTGCCCTTGGCCATCTCGACAGCGTCGGTGAAACGCTCGAGGAGAACGATTCGAGACTACTTGCAGTTGCTCAAACATCGATGACGGGGACCTCCGCCGACACCGGCGATGCCACGCTTTCCTCGCTCGTTGTCCAAGCACTTCAGACCGTTTCATCCTCTGAGAACGTTGATCATGAAGACGTCCGCATGGCCAAGCGCACGCAAGGAAACATCTTCGACACACGTCTTGTTGACGGATTGATTCTGGACGCAGCGTTAACCCTGGACCGCCTCCCTCGACGACTTGACGGGGGCAGCGTTCTGACCTTGACGTGTCCACTGGACCACGAGGAAGCCTCCCGAGACACCGAAATCGAGGTTGAAAAAGCCGAACAGTGGATGGCCTTCATTGATGCGAAAGACGCCTTACTCAAACAGAAAGCAGAAGCCGTGCTGGCCACGGGCGCTACGGCGGTCTTCAGCGCTGAAACCATTGAGCCAAGCATCTTTCACACCCTGACCGACGCAGGGTGCTTCGTTCTGGGCGGCTTGGAACGGTCCGGGATTGAGGACATCGCCCGAGCATCAGGAGCCTCGATGTGCGATCACCTCGACGACGCTGATGCCTCCATGCTCGGTGCGTTTACGTCGCTTGAAATTGAAACCAGCGAAGGTCTGGACGGACGCCGAGAACGACTCTGCCTTCGGTTTGGTTCTGCCGCCGGGCTGGTCACGCTCGATGTAGGCGGCGGCGATGGTGCTGCCGTTGAGGAAACCATTCGTGGTCTGTACGACGCCCTCCGCTCAACATCCCTGGCCATCAAAACCCGGACGGTCGTTCGAGGAGGCGGAAGTTTCCATATGGGTGCTTCACTGGCCGTGAAGGAAGCCGCAGAAGGCCAAGCGGGACGGGAGCGTTTGGCCATGGAAGCGTTCGCCCGTGCGCTTGAAAACATTCCATCAACGCTTGCACAAAACGCTGGCGTGGACCGACTCAACACGATACTTGCGCTTCGTGCTGAACACCGCAACGGCACCGCAACCACTGGAATCGATGCCGAGGGTAAGGTTGCTGAGATTCAATCGACGTGGCTTCCCCTGAAGACCATCCACCACGCGCTTGAATCCGCAACGGAGACGGCGTGTGGCCTCTTGCGCGTCGACCAGGTCATTTCGGCGAGAGGCGATTGAATCTCGCTCGTCGCTATGTTCAAGTGCATCGGACGGGGCAAATGCGATAACGGGTTCAATCCATGACCGCCGTTACCTCGCCACCGCGTGCCCTCCTCAGCGTCTGGGACAAAACCGGAATCGTCGAATTTGCGAGGGGCCTTGCCGACCTCGGCTTTGAACTGCTCTCAACCGGGGGCACGGCGCGTACCCTGATCGATGCGGGTCTGGACGTGCGCCTCGTTTCAGAAGTGACCGAACACCCGGAAATTTTCAACGGCCGTGTCAAATCGCTCCACCCGGCGATCCACGGGCCACTGCTGGCGCGCCTGCATCAGGAGAGCGACGCCGAAGAACTCGCTCGACTGGGCTATTCCCCCATTCGTGTCGTGGCCTGCAATCTCTACCCTTTTGGCGATGCAGCATCGACCACACCACCGCTCGACGACAATCAACTGCTCGAAATGATTGACATTGGCGGCCCGACCATGGTTCGGGCATCGGCCAAAAACCATCAACACGTCCTCATCGCCACCAATCCTTCTCGGTACGGCGACGTTCTTTCGGCGATCAAGAACGCCGGGGGCGCTCAAGACGTTGACATGCAACTTCGGCAAGCGTTGGCGTTGGAAGCGTTTGAACACACAGCCGCTTACGACGTGGCCATTTCGCAGGAACTTCACCGTCGCGTCGTAGGCGATCCAGCGTTGTTCTCATCCATGGAAGAACAACGCGAACGGCTTCCGGACAGCATGCTTGCTGCCAGCCATCGAGTGGACACGCTACGCTACGGTGAGAACGGCCATCAGGCGGCTGCCTTGTACGTCAACCACGACGCACCCGAGACCCATTCAACCTTGGTGACCGCTCGTGTTGAGGGCGGGAAAGCCATGTCGTACAACAACTACAGCGACGCTGACGCCACGCTCCGCCTCTGCCGCTCGTTGTCGACCGACGAGTGGCCGAACACCCCTCATGCTTGCGTCATCGTAAAGCACAACAATCCGTGCGGTGCGGCGCTCGCATCAACGCAGCGTGAAGCCTTTGAGATGGCGCTTGCGAGCGACCCAGAGTCCGCCTTTGGGTCCATCATCTGTTTCAACGAGATTGTGGAAACGTCAACCGCCAAGGCGATTGGAAATCTGTTTGTTGAGGTGATGATGGCACCGGGCTACACCGACGAGGCGAAATCCGTGCTGATGGAGAAGAAGAATCGACGTTTGCTGACCATTGATTCCCCGGACGATCGCTTGGAGCCGCTCCAACGGCAGGTGGTGCGCAAGCCGATCGAAGGCGGCGTCCTGGTCCAAACCGAGGAGCCACCCATCATCGATTGGGACAAAGCGCGTACCGTCACGGAAACGGCACCCACGGACGCGCAAATCGACAGCATGAAGTTCGCCGTTCGCGTGTGCGAACAGGTCAAATCCAACGCGATCGTGATGGTGCAAGGAACCGCAACGGTTGGCATTGGCCCCGGTCAGACCAGCCGCGTCGAGGCGGTGAAAATTGCCGCACGGCGAGCGGGCGATCGCGCCGAGAACTGCGTGCTTGCTTCGGATGCCTTCTTCCCGTTCAAAGACGGTCTCGAACAAGCCGCAGAAGCCGGAGCTTCCGCCATCGTTCAACCCGGGGGTTCCATTCGGGATCAAGAGGTCATCGACGAAGCCAACGCTCGCGGCATCGCCATGCTGTTCACCGGCCATCGCTTGTTCCGACATTGACGTTCACGGTCATCATGCTCTTCACGGGCAGGCGGCGCATGCCACATCGGCATCCGAGGAAAGGGTTGAAGCCCCGCGTTTCTTGGGCGGTTCATGTCCTTCGCTCCAGTGGGTGGCCGCACGGCGTCGGCCGATGTTCCGCTGCGATGCGCTGTGTTTGTTTCCGGTTCCGGCAGCGGGATGCAAGCGCTTGTCGAAGCCCAACGAGGGCGTCGCCTCCCGCACGAGACGGTGGTCGTTGTTTCGAATCGGTCCGACGCTCACGGGTTGGAGCGAGCCAAGCGGTTGGACGTTCCCACCGTGGTGGTCGAGCACGAGGTTGGGGGGCAACGTCTCACGCGAAACGAGCATGAAACCAACGTCCTCGCTGCGCTGGAACCCTTTGACGTTGAATTGATCGTTCTCTCCGGCTACATGCGGTTGCTTTCATCGACCTTCCTCGAGCGCTGGCCGCATCGCGTTGTCAACATCCACCCTTCCCTCCTCCCTCATTTCCCCGGTGCTCACGCGCACAGGGACGTTCTGGCCGCCGGCGTGTCCGTATCGGGATGCACGGTTCACATGGTGGACGAAGGCATGGACACTGGAGCCCGTTTGGCCCAACGTCCAGTCCCCGTCTTTCCCGACGACACCGAAGCGTCACTCGCCGCCCGCATCAAGGTCGAAGAACACCGCCTCTATCCGGAGGTGCTCACATGGATTGCACAGGGACGGGTTCACCTCACCGGCGACGGCGTTGAAGTTGCGGGTGTTGAAGATCGCTTGGTCGATTGAAATTTGTGAACGCTTCGCCGTGCGGCGCTACGTCAACGCTTGGTAGGTTGTCGAGAAGGTGCGAAACACTGTCGGAGGCCGANGGTAACTCGGCCCCTTTAGGAATGTAGGCAAACAAGGGTTGCCTCCGGCCGCTCTTGTCCATCGGAACACCACCTCGTTTGGCCCGCTGGAGGTAGTGCGAAAGCGCACGTTCGCTCATCAGGTAGGCATCGCACGGCATCAAAACAAGATCGTCGTTGACCCGGTTCAACAACCACGGAATGACCTCGTGGAGGCCGTTTGCCCCGGGCGGGTCCGTCCACACCTCTCCTTCGAAGAGCGATTTGCGCGCTGCCGTTCCGCACATCACGACCGTGGTGTTGATGCCAGCGGCTTCGAAACATCTCTGCAGTCGCGCCACGCCACCGTAGAGTGTTGCTTTGTCCTCCCCCATGCGGCGGCTGAGACCTCCTGCGAGGATTGCACCAACGACCACTCGATTCACCTCAATGCATGGCGTCGAGTTCGTCGAGGGCAGCTTCCAGTTCGGTCAACAACCCTCGCACCCGATTCAACAGCGCCTTCCGTTCACGACTCGATCGGGCTTCCGGAAGCCATTCAAGGAGCCGGCGGACATCTTTCGCATCTCGTTCCACGGTCCATTTCAGGACGTTCTCCAGGACAGGGTCTTCAGCGGGCAAAAGGCGTTCGACCATGCCAATCCACCGGTGAAGGACACCCATCAACTCTCCGATTGAAGAAGGCGACTTCGAATCCGTTCAAACATCTCCCCGCCTTGCGGGGCTTGTTCAACAAGGTCTCGGCACGTCACCTCGGTGCGGCGCAACGAAAGGAACAGGACACAGTATTGATGCCAGTGGGGGCTCTGACCGGCTGCGGCCCTTAACCACGCATCGTTGGGCACGCTGTGCCCTCCTCGAACAAGCTCTTCAGCAACCTCCAGCACGACCAAAAGCGGTTCCTTTCGTTGTAACAGGTGGATGAACGCCATCCACGGGTCTTGGCCCAGCTCAGCCGGATCGAGGTTGGCCAGAAGGAGGCCAGCAACGCTGACGTCTTCCCTTCCGTGTCGCTTCCAAAGCGCCGGAATGGTCCGTGCAAGGGTGCGCTGCCGGGGCGCACGGGTGAGCATCCAAGATGCGATGTGGCGAAGATCGGGCAGCGGCGTACCAACATGAAAGCGGAACCCGCCGTCGGTCATGAGAACATCCGCCCGTGGTTTGTTGGCAAAATCACCGACGCACACTGCGTACGCCTGCTTGAGAAATTTCAAACAACGTCGCTTTGATTTGAGCACGTCGGTTGACTGACCGTCCAACCAGTCGTCAAGAAGCGGGTTCACCGCTTGTCACCTTCAATTGGCTTTTTTCGGAAGGTGTCGAACAAATCACCCACCAGTCCTACGGAATCTTTGAGCGTGTCCATCAGCGTGTCGAGCATGGCTTTGTCGCCGTACTTTTCCTTCATCATTTCCCGGAGTTCGTGCTCGATTTCTTCGTGAAGGTCGTCGCCGATGTCGAATTGATCTCGGAGATTGGCCAGCACACGGAATTCGTCACGGGAAAGCGATGCGTTGACGATGGCCACCTCGAACACCTTGGTGTAGATGTCGCGCATGTCCTCCGGTGAAACCGGCTCGCCGCTTCGGGAGGCTTCTCCCGACTGGATGCAACTGTAGATGTACGCTGGTTCCTCAGGTGCAAGCTTGAGCACGCTCCCAAGTTTGATGATCAGGCGTTTTTCTTCTCGTGTCAAGACACCGTCGCCCAGCATCACTTCAACCGTGGACCGGAAGACGTCCAAGGAACCAAGGTGTTGCGACGACACACTACACCGAAACCTTTCATCCATTTGAAGAAACCGTTGGTAGAGTAAACATCGTTTTCCACCCGCTTCACCAACACAGCATTGAAAAGGGCTTGGCCTGTGGAAGAATCCGTTCACATTCACTTCCCCTGCTCTGCAGGTGGTTGCACCGGACGTCGACAACACGGTTGTCGACCCACCGCAAGTGGTTGTGTGCAAACAAGGAGAGAGAACCACATGGGACGAAACAACTCAAACCGCGGAAGCGGAAATCAAAGCCGCCGTGGCGGCGGAAAAGGCAAGGCCATGAAGTACGAAATTCGGGCCGATATCAAAGTGAACGGAACCGTCCAGCGAAAGGACATCATCGGGGCCATCATGGGCCAAACCGAGGGACTTCTTGGCGACGAACTCGAGCTGAGGAAGCTGCAGCGAACCGCTCGTGTTGGGCACGTTGACGTTGAGATGGAAACCAAGAACGGGAAGGTCCACGGGACCATCATCATCCCGAGCAGCATGGACAACGTTGAGACGGCGATCATCGCCAGTTCGCTGGAAACGATCGACCGAATCGGTCCCTGCGATGCGATCATCAAGGTCACGCAGATCAGCGACATTCGAGCCACAAAGCGAACCGCCGTGGTTGACCGAGCCAAGGAACTCTTGCTCACCCTGGTCAACACCGGCGAAGCTGCGTCCAAAACCGTCATCGAAGAGGTCCGTTCGGTGCTGACCGTTGGAACGGCCAAATCCTTCCACGGATTGACCTGCGGTCCGAACGTCGAATCCTCGTCTTCGCTCATCATCGTCGAGGGTCGCAACGACGTGCGCAACCTGCTGAACTGCGGCGTAAAGAACGCCATCAGTGCGGACGGCGCTGGAAACATCAAGCAAGAGCTCATCGATCTCGCCAACGGCAAGGAGAGCGTCACCGTTGCCATCGATGGTGACCGAGGCGGCGAAATGTTGTTCATGCAACTTTACGACATGATGAAGGTCGACCACGTCGCTCAGGCACCGGTCGGTCAAGAATGGGAACTTCTTCCTCAGAAAACCGTGACGATGTGCCTCCAGAAGAAAGCGGACGCAGCCAAATTCAAACATCAGCTCGACAAGAAGATCGCCGAAGACGATTCTAAATTTGGCGGCGACAAAGATTGGGACAAAGACATGGACGAAGAATTTGTCCAAGAATCGGCCCCAGCGGACATTCAAGAGCTGTTTGACAAGGTCGACGAGATGGGCAAAAACAAGGCCATGATCCGATTCGCAGACGGTACGTTTTCCGACGAAATCGGTCCTTCAAAGCTCGGTGATGCATTGAGCGAAGCAGAAGAGGCGGAAACCGTGCTCATCAACGGCTCGGTGTCGGAGAAGGTCATGAACTACGTCAACCAATCCTCGGCCAGCACCGTGGTCGGGACCAAAGAGGGCAAAGGATTCGAAGCCTCCGAGGAACTGACCGTGTGGTTTGCAGACGTTCATCGCTGAACCCCTCACGGTTCACTTAATGGGGCTGTAGGCCCAAGGCCTCTTCATGGACGATGACGACTCGTTTGCATGGCCCGCCGACGAGCAGGAAGCGCAGGCGGACACGAACGCTGAAGCCGAACCAACGGCGCCCAGCGCAGAATCGGTCGACGACACCACACCTTCAGAACGCGGCAACGTGGATGAAACCGACGATGCCGCACCGGTTGAATCGTCCGCAGATTCGCTGGCCGCCGCGGAGACCGTGGACCCCGTCGCAGAGCCATCCTCGAACGAACAGTGGACGTTCCCTGTCCGAGCCGCACCCATTTTGGCTCTACAAGGCGAGGAAGTCGTTGAGTTCCCGCTGAGCCAACATCGAAACGGAACCGAATCGACTTCACTGGTGATGGACGACCGTTTGATGCGCATTGTTGAGGCGCGGTACGATTCCGACGGCGTTCGTCGACTCAACGTTCGCATGGCGCTGGTGAAAGAACACATTTCGGGGTACTCGCACACCCATCTGGACCTGTTTCAAAAACTGCAGCCCGTGTGGTGGGGAGCGATTGGGTTTGGCCTGTTGATGGCCACCGGTTTTGCTCAAAGCCTCTTGGCGTTGGGTGGAGGAGCGTTTGTCCTCACCGGAGTGGCCGGCCTCTTGATGGCGCAACTCGATCTTCATCGAATTTCGTTCTCCGATCACGGTGGACGCCATGATTTCTACCTGTCCGGGTGGCGTCAGGAGCCGTACCTCATCCACAACAGCACGGCGCTTTTGGGCCCCGCTTTTGTTGACTTCCTTCGAACGTCTGAACTTGAAACCAAGCACATCGATGCGGTCATTGACGCCATGGCTGCACCTCCACAACCCGCTCCGGTCCTTTCTTCGCCGCCTCCGTCAGCGCCAACAACACCGCAGCTACCGCTACCCCCGCCGTCGGTGATCGTCGCCCCCGCCTCTGTTCCAGCCGCTTCAGCAGGTCCTCCGATTTCCGTTGACCAAACCGCACCGTCATCACCGCTCCCACCTCCTCCCTCGGCACCGCTTCCACCGCCCGTGAATCCACAGGTGGCACCTCCAGCTCCTACGATGGCGCCCGCATCAATGCCTGCATCAGCACCACCCGTGCAGCTGCCACCCGCTCCGCTGCCCCCGGCGCCTTTGCCTCCGCCCCCTCCATCAAAATCTCAGATGGACGAGGATGCCCTTTGGGGCGACCTGAACTGATCAGGCCTTCACGCCGCCAGCGGAGGGCAGGTGAACGCTCCTTGCGAGATTTTGCACCTCCGATGCCAATCCGGCCATGTCCGTGGGCAACGGCCGTTCGTCCACCTCCAGCGGAACGCGTCGGCCAAGCCCTGGAATGCGTTCCAGCGCCTCTCCAAGTTCAGCAGCGTCGTTCAGGAAATTTCCTTTTGCACCGGAATGGCGGGCTTCCAGTCGCCGACGCATCCAGCGTTTGAGGACGGGGATCATGTCCACCATCTCGGCGAGCAGTTTCGCTCGATGGTCGTCCTGTCCATCTCCGGTCGGCAGCAATCGCAACACCAGTCGGAGCATTCGCCCGATGCGAACATCCCTCGGGGCCACGTTGACCTCCGATGCGATGCTTCGGCGGACGTCCGCAAGTGCTTCCTGGCCACGGGCGTTGATGGATTCAGCGAGCTCGTTCATGCCCAACAGTGTGGTGAGTTCGGCAAGCGCCCTGAGCGCCTTTTCGGTCGCATCTTTGGAAGCAAGACCGGATGGTTGAACGGGCGCAGGAGGTTCGGTTTCGACGACCTCAACAAGAGGGGGCTCTTTCGCTACGGTTTCATCGTCGTGTTCATCCCTTGGTGGTGGTTCTTCGGCCATCACGCTGCTCTCCTGCGGGGCAGGTTCGGAATTCTCATCCACGCCGGGCTCCACGGGATCGTTCGATTCAATCGGCGTTGGCTGGGGCGGTTCAGGTGTTCTCGGCGAGTCCACCGTTTCCAATGCGGGGTCACCGTCCGTGGCGTCCATGGCCTCCAGCATCGCTTCATGAGCCTCCTCAAGAGCCGAGGAGGGCTGGAGAACAGGGCGTTCGGGTTGTTCAGGACGGGGAACCAGCGTGGGACGGGTGGCTTGTGGCTGCCACAATTGAATGACGTAAGCTTCGTCTTCAACGGGACGTTTTGCCAAGTGAGCGGTGTAGTGGGGAATGTGTTGCGTCAAGCGCTCAAGGCTGTGCGGTTGCCTGCAGAGCAACTCAACCTCCAACCCCAACGCTACATCGCGCTCCCAAGGGAGGGCTCGAAGTCTGCGACGTAACGCATCGTGGTGGTTGAGGTGAGGTCGAGCCTCACTCAACGCTCGGGCGACACGAAGCGTGTCNTGCGGCGCTGCGTCAATCCACGGCTTTACCATCCACCCAACGAGCTCAAGTTCGTTCAGTTCCCGCATGAGCGGTGCGAGCATTCGCGATGCTGCGACGCTGCTTGTTTCCGAACGTACCACAGCACCGTTGGAACGGATCAAGGCTGCGACATGATGTTCCAATTCACGCAGCGTCATGTCGGTCGTTGACGATTCGCGTTCCAAACCACCCGTTCGGCGCATGGCGGCCAGTTCTTCCTCCAGCATCACACGATGACGTTCATTGCGACGCTTCATGCGGCCGACAAATCCCTCCATTTCTTCGATGACATCCGCATCCACATCTTCGCTTCCGAGCAGTTCACGTCGCACTTCGACCTCATCCGCACCCTCGAAGGAGACGTCGAGCCCATCCAACNGACCGAGGATGCGCACGCGAGCATCCCATCGTTCCCGTTCAATCGTCATTCGTTCCATGGCGTTCTTCGGATCGTCAAAGACACGCTGACGCCACGCTCCAACGTTCAAACCTGCATGCTCGTAGGATTGAACCAGGTCCAACCCGTCGAGCTCAAGTTGTTTCCACAACCCGTCCATGTCGTCGACGATGTTGCGGAGTTCCTGCGTCCGGTCGAGATGACCGATGAGATTGCGGGAACCTTCGGCATTTCCCGGCCAGTGCTTTGCAAATTTCTTCCATCGCTCAACCACTTCAAGGTGAGACGCCACGGAGGCTGACACGTTGTCGTGATTGGCCTCCCACTCCATCAAATCGCTGGGACGAAGTTCACCCTCGTGCGGGAACACGATGCCGAGGTCCCTCCACGTCTGCACGGCCTCGGACAAGACGCGCCGTCGCTGCTCCAGCGTCTGGGCGAGCTCGTTGATTTCGCGCTCGAGCGCCTCCAGGTCTTCACGTTCATCGAGTCGCTGCATGGCGTGGCATCGCCGTTCAAATTCAGTGGCCAATCCTTCGTCAAACGGTCCAATCAACTGAACGGCGCCCAGGCGGACGTGTTCCTTGTTTGCATGGAACGCTTGCCACGATTCCAGCGTCTGAAGCGCATCGAGCATGGATTGATTCGTCAGATCCTCGACGGGATAGCCCGACTCGCGAAGACGCTGGGCACTCGCTTCAATCATGTCGATTTGCCGACGCTCGTCCTCTTCGACCATCTCGAGATGTCGCATGAGTTCATCAACACGTTCTGGGAAGGCGAACATTCGGTGAAGCGGGGACAGGGCAGCATGGCTCGAAACATCCAGGCGCCCGAGACGTCCAAAGATCGATTGCCACACCTCTGCCTCGCCGGCTTGAATCCACGCAGACTTCGCTCGACTCATCTCCGGTTCCCATGATGCAAGCGTGCGCACGTCTCGGTCGAAGGAAGCGTGGACCTCTTCAACGGAAAACGGATCACCAAGGCGGCCAACGTACGCATCGAGGGTTGCCTGGCCGGCCCGAGAGACAAACGGAGACAGTTCATCGATTCGTTCCCTGAGTTCCGCTGCCGTTTCACGTCGGTCTTCGAGCCAGGTCAATCGCTCCGACCGCCCGCCTTCATGTTCTTCGAGGAACGCTCTCATGCTGTCTTCAGGAAACCCGAATTGGACCAGTGAAGCCAAACGAGCATCGTCGGCATCATCTTCGGGCCGTTCGTCGCTCATTTCTCCTCAACAGAGCCACGGCGCATGGAGGGCTTTCAATATGCTTGGTACAGAAGCGAGCATAACGGCTACTTCTTGCGGACACGACGGTTTCGGCTGCATCATCGGGGGGTCAAAACGGCCGTCCAAAGGCCAAATTCTTCCGCAGACCATAAAGCCGCAACGGACCGCTGGGGTGCAATGAGTCTGTTCGTCGTCGGTCTTGGGTTGCTTTCCGCAGGTGCAGCGGGGTTGTTTGGATACGCCGTCCACCGTGCGAATCAGAAGATGGTGACGCTCCTCGACATGCAAACGCTGCTGAGGGAATCCCAATCCGCTCATTTTCACCATCTCAACAAAGCCACGGAAGGCATGATGTCGGACATCTCCACGCTTCAATCAACGCTCAATGCGCTTCGGGCCGTCCGACCAAACATCGATGCATCCGTCACGGCCCATCAGTTTCTTTTGAAACACGAGGGCGACACCACGCGACCACTGGACGTAGGGGAGGTGTGTACCGTCCTTCAATCGTTGGTGCAACATCAACCCGTCGAGAACGGCACCAACGTGGGGCCCTCGGTGAATCATTCAGGACTGCTTCGTCGGCTGTTGGACGTGTTGGATCATCATCGCCTCACCATGACGGCGCTTCATCTCGATGGCGACACCGCACATCGATTGGGTTTGGCCGCATCACACCTTCAGCGATACGAGTGGGCCGAAGGTGCTCTGGGGGTTGCCTACCAGCTCTCTCCGGGTCACCAAAGCGTGCTCGAGGGGTTGGAACACATCGCTCGACTCCGCGGCGACGACGCTCTTCACCGCCACTGGCTCGAGGCAAGGATGAAACTCACCCCCGACGATCCAGAACTGCTTCGCGCCCACGCCCACCTCCTGGTGAACATGGGCGACCAGGACGCTGAGCGAGCCGTTCGCCGACTTGAAGCGCTGGGGGTTGACACCGCTGCGGATCGCTCGCTGTTGGCGGGCCTTCGCGCCCGTGCAGGGGCGCGCACGGAAGCCATTGAAGCCATCCTCCAAGCGCTCGAGGAAGATCCGAGTCGTTCGGCCGATTGGCTTCAGTACGCTCAACTTTTGGAAGCGGAGGGCGAGAAGGAACTGGCGCTTGAGGCCAACGAGCGGTGCCTGACGCTCGACCGTCAGTGCGGAGAGGCATGGGCCCTCAAAGCCCGATTGCTCGCTGAGAAACAAGGCCATGATCGAGACGCTCTGAAAGCAGCAACGCACGCCGTTGCACTCGACGCAGGCGGCGTTGATGCCGTCTTCCTCAAAGCCGAGCTTTTGGAATTGGAAGGGTCGCTGGTCGCAGCCGAGGAGACGCTTCTCAAAGCCTTGGATGCACAGCCGTACAACGGTGAACTCCGGGCCCGCATGGCGAGCCGATGCTTGATCCAGCACCGTGTTGACGACGCATCGGCGCTGCTCTCTTCGACGCCCGACGGGATCGATCACGCCCTTCTTCACACCGTCGAAGGGCGCCTTCATCTCGCCCATGCAGACCGTCTTCGGGACGGGACCGGGGTCACGGATCGAGCGCTTTTGGAGGCGGCGCTTACGGCGTTCAACGGCGCCTTGGCGCTTGACAGGGAACTCAACGTCGCGTGGCTGGGATTGGCTCGAACCCAGCGCATGTTGGGCGAGCTCGAAACGGCCGGTGAATCNCTGAGCCGAGCCCAGCGCTTGGGCTNGGACAACGACCCGTCCATTGCCTGTGAATCGGCTCTTTTGGCGCTCGACAACGGGGACGTACAAGCCTCCCTCATTTACGTCGACGCGGCTGAAGTCCACGGACAGAACGCCACCACGGCCTACATCCGAGGTAACATCTCAGCAGGCAAAGGTCAACTGAAACAAGCGCTGTATCATTACAGCGACTGCCTCACCTTGGACCCCGCTCACATTCGAGCTCGCTTGAATCGCTCGTCGGTGCACATGGGTCTGGGCGACGCGCAAAAAGCACTGGACGACGCAGAGGCACTCCTCGACCTCGCACCCCAACTCGCCGTGGCGCGCATCAGGAAGGGCGACGCTCACATGCATCTTGCCGAGTGGGACGCCGCCTCGAAGGAATTCAAGCACGTTCTGGAATCCGCACCGCACCACACGCACGCACTGACGCAGTTGGCGGCGTGCTACATGAGCATGGACCGAGCCGAACGAGCCGAGGCGCCCCTCAACGAAGCCCTTCGGCAGTCACCGGATCACGCCGCAGCGTGGTACCAGCGTGGTCTCTACTACATGCACTTCGACAACCTCGATCACGCCCTTTCGGACTTTGAAGCCGCAGTTCGATGCGACGGACACCATCTTGATGCCCGGTTGCAAATCGCTGCACATCACCACGGTTTGGGTCAGATGGAGGCTGCTGAGACGGCTTGGAAAGCCATTTTGACGGTCGACCCGGACCATCAACTGGCCAAAACTCGCCTCAGCGAGTGCGAGAAAAACTTGATGAAAAGCGCTTGACCACCCCTTCCCAAGGAGCGGTGGTTGATTGACCGAAGTCAAAGAGTTGAACCTCACTGAAATCCTCACAGCTCTGCAGGATTTCATGACTTCAGATGGCTCCATCTCTCAAGAGCAACGTGAATTCTATTCCGTGTTCAGACAATACCTCAACGAACACGAGGGCGAATTCAAGGTCGAAGACATTGAACGCTTGCTCATGGCCGCAAAGGCCGACGTTCCCGATCTCACCGAAGAGGAATTCTTCAAGATGGGCGAGGCCATTCTCACACGGTATCGCAACAAAAACGAGGACGCCATCAACGAGCGGATACGTGCACTCGCTGCGGAAGAGGCCCGCAAGCGGGCGTTGGCCGAGGCAGAACGCGCCAAACGAGAAGAAGAAGAGCGTCTCGCTGAAGAAGCTCGCTTGGCGGAGGAAGAACGTCTCGCCGAAGAGGCCCGAATCGCCGAAGAAGCTCGTCTCGCCGAAGAGGCACGTCTCGCCGAAGAGGCCCGAATCGCCGAAGAGGCTCGAATCGCCGAAGAAGCCCGTCTTGCAGAGGAGGCACGTCTTGCCGAAGAAGCTCGCCTCGCGGAAGAGGCACGTCTTGCCGAAGAAGCTCGCCTGGCCGAGGAAGCACG
>FUFK010075549.1_pt1 | contig 65418 bp, 65 predicted proteins | sample 1021851 | NCBI WGS metagenome assembly FUFK01 (sample SAMEA51879418, study PRJEB19060) | metagenome
GTCGATGTCAGCGATGGAAGGCCGGTTTCGCTGCTTGCGGACGGGCTCGAAATCATGGGCATGGGAAATAGGGGCCGGGGAATGAGAGGGCCCGGACCCACGCGCGATTCCGACCGGCCGACGGACAATTGGATGATGGGCGAACGGGAGCGTCGCGATGGGATGATGGGCGGTATGATGGATGAAAGGCGTCGCTTTACCGTGCTGGACATCCGGCCGGCCGCGAGCCGCAGGCGGGCGATCGCTATGCCGCGCCAGCTCGCTACCTTGCCTCAGATCGATCCAGGCGACGCGGTCCGGACGCGCCGTTTCGTTCTCGATATGGGCATGGGAATGCGCATGATGCGTGGAGGCGGTTTTACCATCAACGGCAAATCGATGGACATGCAGCGTATCGACGAGACAGTGCGGGTCGATACCACCGAAATCTGGCAGGTCGAGAATGCCTCGATGATGGCGCATCCGTTCCACATCCACGATGTGCAGTTCCGTATCCTCGACCGGAACGGCAGGGCCCCTGATGCGACGGAACAGGGGCTAAAGGACACGGTTGTCGTCTATCCGGGCGAAGCCGTGCGGCTCCTTTTGCGGTTCGAGGACTACACCGACCCGGATTTGCCTTACATGTACCACTGCCACATCCTCGAGCACGAAGATGCCGGCATGATGGGGCAATTCACCGTCACAGCCTGAATCAGTAGCCGAGCAGAAGACCTGCCACCGACAGCCTCCAGGCCCTCACCAATGCGAGAACCATTCCATGAAAGCATCCGATCTTCTTGTCGCCGCGTTGGAAGCCGAAGGCGTCGAGTATATCTTCGCGGTTCCGGGCGAGGAAAACCTCGATCTTCTGGAGTCACTGCGGACCTCGTCGATCCGTCTGATCGTTACCCGGCACGAGCAAGGGGCAGGGTTCATGGCGGCAACCTATGGACGTCTTACCGGTAAAGCCGGCGTATGCCTTGCCACGCTGGGGCCAGGGGCGACAAACCTCACGACGCCCGCAGCTTATGCCGCTCTGGGTGCTTTCCCACTGGTCATGATAACTGGCCAAAAACCCATCAAGGTCTCGAAGCAGGCGCAGTTCCAGATCGTCGATGTCGTCTCGCTTTTCACCCCCTTGTGCAAAATGGCGAAGCAGATCGTAAATGGAGAGCGCATTCCCTCGCTCGTGCGAGAAGGTTTCAGGAGGGCCCAGGAAGAGCGGCCCGGAGCAGTTCTGCTGGAGCTGCCTGAAGATATTGCCGAGGAGGAAACCTCCGAACCGGTCGTGGCGCCCCACCCTCGCCAATATGCGGTGGCGGGAGATGCCGCGCTAGACGAAGCTGCCGAGCGTATTCTGGCCGCCGATCGGCCGCTGCTTCTGGTCGGTGCCGGGGCCAACCGGCGTAGCGCTTGTAAGGCGCTCCGAAAGTTCGTCGACGACACTCAATTTCCGTTTTTCAATACGCAGATGGGCAAGGGAGTGCTCGATGAGGCAAGTCCCCTGTATCTTGGAACGGCGGCTCTATCGTCGGATGACTATGTTCATTGTGCCATTGATCGCGCAGACCTGATCGTCAATATCGGCCATGACGTAGTCGAGAAACCGCCCTTTTTCATGGAGCCTGACGGACGCACCGTTATCCATATAAACTACAAGGCCGCAGAGGTCGACCAAGTCTATTTCCCGCAGCTGGAGGTCATTGGCGACATCGCCGGATCGGTCGAGCGATTGGGAAACCGGCTGCGCGGCAAACACCCTAGTGACCCGGCAGCCTACGCCAATGTCCANGANGACATCGCGGCGCACATCCGCCAAGGCAGCGACGATGGCCGCTTTCCGATGGTGCCCCAGCGCATCGTTGCAGATGTACGGGCGGTCATGGGCCGGGACGACATCGTCGCACTCGACAANGGCATCTACAAGATCTGGTTCGCCCGCAACTATATCGCGCATGAGCCGAACACGATTCTGCTCGACAACGCGCTGGCGACGATGGGAGCGGGTCTCCCCTCGGCGATGATGGCAGCGATGCTGTCGCCCGAGCGCCGCGTGCTCGCCGTATGCGGCGATGGCGGGTTCATGATGAATTCGCAGGAGGTGGAAACCGCGGTCAGGCTCGGCCTCAACCTNGTCGTACTCATNCTCAATGATTCCGCTTACGGTATGATCCGNTGGAAGCAGGAAGAACTTGGCTTTCCCGANTACGGTCTGAGCTTCGCCAACCCCGACTTCGTTNCCTATGCGAAGAGTTATGGTGCGACGGGCCACCGGATCGANAGCAGCGAAGCACTGGTACCGACNTTGAATGAAGNGTTNGAAAGCGGCGGCGTTCACCTNNTCGACTTNCCGGTGGATTANTCCGAGAACCGCAAGGTTCTGATCGATGAACTNAAGGCGATGGAGTGTCCTCAATGACGTGGCAGGTCCTCAATCCCTACGACCAGGAATGCATTGGCAGCGTNGAGCTGGTCGACTGGCCNCAANTCGATCGTTGGCTCGACGAGGCGCGCGCGCTGCACGAAGACCGNCAAGCGCGGCTCCCCGCNCATGAACGCATCGCCATCCTGCAGCGCGCCAGCGTGCTGATGCGCGAGCGCGCGGAGACNCTGGCAATGCAGATTGCGCNCGAGGGCGGNAAACCCATCNTCGACGCGCGCGTGGANACCAGTCGCGCCATTCAGAGCGTCGAANTGTGCATACACGAATTNTTNGCCAGCGGCGGGCGNGAAATCCCGATGGACCTGACGCAGGCGGGGGCAGGACGCAAAGCNTATACTTTCCGTGAGCCGATCGGGCCGGTCGTGGCGATCTCCGCTTTCAATCATCCTCTGAACCTGATCGCCCATCAGGTGGGACCGGCGGTTGCAAGCGGATGCCCTGTACTGGTGAAACCGGCCAAGGACACGCCCCTTTCCTGCAAGAGCTTCGTCCAAATCCTTTATGAAGCCGGACTCAATGAAAATTGGTGCCGTTTCGTGCCGTGCTCGGACGAGGTCGCCGAAAAAATGGTCACCGATCCGCGAACGGCATTCTTCTCCTTCATCGGTTCGGCCAGAGTTGGCTGGATGCTCCGCTCCAAACTGGCCCCTGGCACTCGTCTGGCGCTGGAACATGGGGGCGCGGCCCCGATCATCGTCGATGACAGCGTTGCGCATGCCAAGGTAATTCCTCCGCTCCTGAAAGGCGGCTTTTATCATTCTGGTCAGGTCTGCGTCTCGGTGCAGCGCGTGTTCGTTCCGCGCGCCGAATTGCCGGACTTCGCTGCCGAGCTCGCTGCGGGAGCAGAAGCACTGACGGTGGGCGATCCGACCAATGCGGAAACTCAATGCGGTCCGCTCATTCGTCCTGCCGAAGTCGACCGCGTCGAGTCCTGGGTCGATGCAGCCGTTCAGGGCGGCGGCAGGCTCGCCGCAGGGGGTAAACGCACGGGTTCCACCCTTTACCAGCCCACGGTCCTTGTCGATCCGCCCGACGACGCCGATGTATCGCGCAAGGAAGTGTTCGGCCCTGTGGTCTGCATTTACGGATACGACGACGTCGATGCTGCGATCGGCCAAGCGAACGCGCTTCCCTACGCCTTTCAGGCGGCTGTGTTTACCGACCGAATGTCCTGGGCCGATTACTGCGTCGAAACGCTGGCCGCGTCAGCCGTAATGGTCAACGATCATACCGCATTTCGCGTCGACTGGATGCCGTTCGCAGGACGTCGTCAGTCGGGTCTCGGAACAGGCGGTATAGGTTATACGATGGCCGATATGAGCGAAGAAAAGATGGTGGTCGTGAATGCACCCTCCAGCGTCCGATGACCTTGAGCGCGGCGAAACGGCTTGCGCCCGTTTTGATTCTGGTCAGCTTCGGCCTCGACCAATTGTCGAAAACCTGGGCACATTCTTTCGTTGGTCCGGGCAACGCGATCGCAGTGTTCCCGGGCTTCAATTTAGTCGCCATCACCAATAGCGGCGTGGCATTCGGATTGGCTGGTGAAGCAGCACCGGCGATCCTTATCGCGATCGGCGTTCTGCTGTCGGGCATGCTCGGGATTTGGCTGATGAGAACCCGATCCCCCATCCATGCGCTCGGCTTGAGCTTGGCGATTGGCGGAGCGCTCGGCAACGTTGCAGACAGGCTGATGTTTGGCGCCGTCAGGGACTTTATCGATTTGTACTGGGACAATTTTCATTGGCCATCATTCAATCTGGCCGACGTCGCGATCGTAGCGGGACTGGGGCTTTTGGTCCTGGTGGGCGAAGACCAGCCTGAAACCAGCGCGAATACGAGCTGATTAAGACCGGACGCAATGAGAAAAGACGAACGCTTCCGCATAGCGCGGAAGGTCGCCACACCAGCACGCTGGCGATGCCGTCTATCACGTCTGAACGCCGCTTGGTCGCGATCTCGGTTGCACCTACAGCAACTGTAGCACCCATCTGTACGTGTAGCTGCGTTGCTTTAGCGCTCACCACAGGAGATTTTCAATGACACTTCAACTTGGCGACACCGCACCCGATTTCGAAGCCGACACAACCGATGGCACGCTCAAATTCCATGAATGGATGGGTGACGACTGGGCGGTGCTGTTCTCGCACCCTGCGGATTTCACTCCTGTTTGCACGACGGAACTTGGTGAGGTGGCCCGCCTCAAGCCTGAATTCGACAAACGCGGCGTCAAAGTGATCGGTCTCAGCGTCGATCCGCTCGAAGATCATCGAGCTTGGGCGGGCGACATTGCCGAAACCCAGGGTCATGCTCTCAACTTTCCGCTGGTCGCGGACCCGGATCGTGAAATCGCTGATCTCTATGGAATGATCCATCCGCAGGCTGATGATTCATTCACCGTCCGCTCGGTGTTCATCATCGGTCCCGATAAGAAAGTGAAACTTACGCTCACTTATCCCGCGAGCACGGGACGAAATTTCGAAGAGATCTTGCGGATTATCGATTCGCTGCAACTGACGGCGGACCACAGCGTGGCCACACCTGTGAACTGGCAGCAGGGCGAGGACGTCATCATCGTGCCTTCGCTCAGCGATGAAGAAGCGCGTGAGAAATTCCCCAAAGGCTGGGAGACGGTAAAACCTTATCTGCGCGTCACACCGCAGCCGCAGGATTGATCGCAGCATAAGGGGCAATGCGAGACTTATCGGCGGGAGCATAATCAAAAGCGCGCCGGTTGGTTTTGCCGTGCCTGGCTCGGCACCGATATGCCAAATCGAGAGGACGGTATTGGTCTATGAAACGTTCCATAAAACAGAGCGAAGAACTCATACCGCGAGGGCCCTTCGACAGCACACTCCATTTCCTGAGGCGGCCCTATGACTTCGTAAACACGGTCTGCTCGCGAACCGGTGGCAATATGTTCGAAACCCGCCTGTTGCTCCGGCGGACTGTGTGCCTGCGCGGCGAAGCTGCGGCCGAGATGTTCTACGATAAAGCGCGAATGTCGCGCGACGGCGCGATGCCGGAACCGGTTCGGGCGACTTTGACTGGCAAGGGCGGAGTCCAGGGTCTGGATGGCGAGCGGCATCTGCGGCGCAAGGAAATGTTCGTGTCGTTGCTGACGCAAGAGCGTGTCGAGGCTCTGGGAGAGAAATTCGAGAAAATGTGGTTGGCCCAGCTCCCGGCATGGACCCGGGAATCGCAGGTAATCTTCTACGAAGCGCTGCATCCCATATTGGCCGAAGCAGTGTGCGACTGGGCCGGTGTGCCACTACCGGCTGAAGAGCGCATCAAGCGAACTCGCGACCTTGTTCTACTCTTCGACCGCGCGGCCGCGCTCGGCTTGGGCCATTTTCGGGCCCGGCGCGCTCGCAGCCGTTCCGAAGCGTGGCTTGCTCGCGTCATCAAGGATGCGCGTGACCGCCGTCTGGTCCCACCCGCTGAATCGGCGCTGGCTGTGATTGCTGCGCACCGGGATGAGAATGGCGCGCTGCTAAGTCCCAGGATCGCTGCCGTCGAACTGCTGAACGTTCTGCGCCCAACCGTCGCTACGTCTGTCTATATCACTCTCCTGGCGCATGCTCTCCATTCATTTCCCGATGTGGCTCCGACCCCTGCATCCGATCGCTCTGAGTTAGGCCGTTTCGTGCAGGAAGTGCGCCGGTTCTATCCGTTCTTCCCTGCGGTCGCTGCCAGGAGCCGAAAGGACTTTCGCTGGCGAAATGTCCGTTTTCCCGCCGGCCGACGTTTCCTGCTCGACTTACACGCAACCAACACTGATCCTCATCTCTGGAACGAGCCGGAAATCGTCAATCCGGATCGCTTTCGCAAGGAAGACTTTTCCGCGTTCGCATTAATCCCTCAGGGCGGCGGCGATGTCTCGAAAAATCATCGCTGCCCCGGTGAGACAGTCGTGCTCGAAGTGATGGAGCGCGCGTTGCGAATGCTTCTTTGCGAAATGGAATATCGGCTTCCCGCGCAGGATCTGCGCATCGATCGTTCCCGGATGCCGGCGCTGCCAGGCAGCAAGATCATTCTCGAGGATATCCGGCGCAGTGAGCGGTCTTTGAAAGAGACTTGAGGAGAGCCGGGAACGCGTTGAGATCTCTCAGAAAGGAACGTCCGATTGCACAGCAGCTAAGACGAAATCGCTCTTTGAGAAGCACCGACGCCTCATGGGAGGGCAACATGATGCTCGGATTTGGCTGGGCACTTCTCGACGCCCAAACAGGAGAGAACCGTCCGCACAGTCATCTGGCACACCAGATCAGTCTTTCGCTGGTCGACTCTTGCAGCATTAACGCTGACCGAGATCTTCGCTTGTCGCCCGGTGAAGCTGTTCTCATCCCTGCCACCACGGTTCACCGCTTGACGCCATCCGGTGCCATCCTGCGAAATCTGTATGTCGATCCGTTTTTCATGGGAACCCGTGACCTCAACAAGAGTGTTGGACTGGAACGGCTTTCGACCGCTGAAGCGAATGCATTGGCTCTGGTTGGATCTGGGAACGAGGCACGCAAATGGATGGAAGGCTTTTTGAACCGGAAGGGTTCGAGCCAAATCGACCCGCGCCTCCGCTCTACGCTGCAACGGATCGAACCCGGGGCGACACCTTCGGAATTGGCCAAAGCCGTCGGTGTTTCGACCACGCGGATGCGGGAAATTGCGGTTCGGGATTTTGGAGTGCCGACAACCAAGCTCCTGCAATGGTTACAGGTTCAGCGTGCCATCGAGAGCTTCGACCAATCTCATAGTGTCGCTGCCGCAGCGGCCGCGGGTGGGTTTTCCGATCAAGCGCACTTTACCCGTCGTTTGGTCGAATGGTTCGGCGTGACGCCATCACAGGGTCTCGCAAAAATCGAGATTACCATCGTGCGTTAAGACACCAGCGAAACGTTCAATACCGGGGCCCTAAGGGAGCGTAGACGGAACCATCGTTTGATGGAGGCTGCAATGGCCGTTTTTCGTTATCTCTATGGCCCGCTCTATTTTTTCGGTTTTGTCGGGGGCGCTACAGCGCTCGTGTCCTCGGATAGTTCGCCGGCCTGGCTGTTCGTTCTGATCATCGCCTCGATCGGGACCTCGCTTGCCGCCGAGCGAATCGCGCCTTTCGAAAACCAGTGGAACTCGAGCCATGGCGATGGCCGTAGAGACATTTTGCATGCCCTCGTGAATGAAGGATCTCTTGTGGCTATGGTGCTGCTTCTTCCGCTCATAACAAGCCTTGTCCCTTGGGAATCAGCCTGGCCAAAGACGCTGCCCTTATGGGCCGATGTAGCAATGGCTATTGTACTCCTCGACGTGGGGATTACCCTTGCCCATTTCGCCAGTCACAGGGTTTCGTTTCTCTGGCGTTTTCACGCCGTGCATCATTCGGTACGCCGCATGTACGGCTTCAACGGGCTACTGAAGCATCCAGTCCACCAGTTCATCGAGGTTACCGCCGGTGCGTTGCCCTGGCTTCTTCTGGGAATCCCTCTCGATGTCGCCGCCGTGGCTTCCTTTGCGGTGCTGATACAGCTCCAGTTACAGCACTCGAACGTCGACATGCGGGTCGGGCCGTTGGCATATATCTGGGCCGTCGCTCCAGTCCATCGGCACCACCACCTCGCATCCGAAACGGACGGCGACGTCAATTTCGGTCTCTTCTTGACGCTCTGGGATGTTCTGCTTGGTACAGCGCGCTTTGGGTCGAGCCAGCATATCAGAGCGGGGGCGATTGGCCTCGCTGGCATCGAAGATTATCCGGATGCCTATCTAGCACAGTTGGCCGAACCATTTAGAAAGCAGGCACAGTCTCTGCCGGAGCTCGGCCCACAAAGCGAGAGACAGGCATGACCGATCAACATGCAGTCTATACGCCGCCAGCCGGTTATCCTATTCTCACGCCACTCTACGATATCGGGGTCCGACTTTCGACCCGCGAAAAAAGGTGGCGTAGAGACCTTGTGGACCTGATTGAGCCCAAGTGTAACGAGGTCCTGCTCGACATTGGGGCGGGTACCGGCAGCCTGGCGCCACTACTGGCCACGAAAAACCCAGCCACCACGTACTTCGGGATCGATCCAGACGAAGATGCGATCCAGATCGCACGAAAGAAAGCGGGGCGAGCTGGAATAGATGCTGAATTCAACCATGAATTATTCTCGGTGGCCACTGTTGCCAAATGGCCAGCGCCGGACATCGCCACACTCTGCCTTGTTCTCCATCAAGTGCCTTATGATGAGAAGCTCCGCTTGCTGTGCGACATAAACGAAGCACTTAAGCCAAGTGGACGCCTGTTCATAGCAGACTACGGCGAGCAGCAATCACGCCTCATGCGTGTCCTGTTCAGAGCAACGATACAGCAGCTCGACGGTGTTTCGGACACGCAGCCAAACGCGGACGGCGCGCTTGTACCGCTTATGGAACAAGCTGGATTTCTCAGCATCACAGAATGCAAGAGATATCAAACCATCACTGGCTTGATATCGATCTACGGAGCGACCAAGACTTCTGCAGATGAATGAGAAGATTGCTCATTTACTCGCTTGGTTTGGAGTGGCCGGTACATGGATTTGCTGACAGAGAGTTTCACCTCTCGCGAGGATTTGTCCCAAGAGGTCCACGACGGTCAACTACGCTGACCCGGCGTGATTTTGCCTCAATCACGAGTCGCTCAAGTACGCCATTGCCGGGAAAGGCGATGACATAGCGCGGGTCCATTTTGAGCATCTGCTCGTTGCGCTTGAAGCCGGCACGGGCTCCGAGCCTCCTATCGAGGTTGAATACCAGTTGCTGGACATTGTGGCGTTCGGCCCAGGAGGCTGCCAACCGGTCAACACCTTTGCTGTCGCCGCCGTGCAGGATGAACATATCCGGAACCCGGTCGCGCACCTTGTCGAGCGTAGCCCATACGTTCGAAGCGAAGGCCTTGGCCTCGTCGGCGCTGGCAAAGGAGGATCGCCCACCGGCGAATATAACTGCAGTGCCCTCAGGACTATGGGCATCCCGGCGCCGCTCAGCCCTCGCGCGCAGGAAATCGCGGGCCTCAACAACCGCAGAGGTCACTTTCCGCGAATGGTTCGAACGCGAACCGACAAATGGCTTCCATGAAGAACCCGTTTCTTCGAGATAAAGCGATGCGGCGACTTCGCGCATCTGTTCAAACGCTATCATGCTTGCCTCGGCTGCCTGAGCGCGTTCGATCTGCTCTTCGAGATTGCTTGAATGGACTTCGGATCCGTCGGCGGCTGCAAGGAGCGCCCGGACTTCATCGCTCGCCCGGTCGAGCTGCGTAGACTTACGGCTGGCAGCACGGTGGAACAGATTGACGAAGCCCCAGGCCACGTCTTCGGCATCCGCTTCGAGCGATGTTCCCGAGAACATGACAAACATGTCGGACCAGACGGCAGCAAGGGTTTGCTCGACTGCTTCCTCGCTTGGGAAATCGGACGGATCGAAAGGTGCAGGCTTGATGGTTAGACCTGCAAGGTCGAGCCCGGCGAGTTGTTGGGTAAAACTATCGTACATGATTAAGCCTCCTGATGTGCTCAGGCGGCAAAGCTTACGAAACCGGAATGTCTCGCTCCTTGTCCGCCGGAGCCCGATCAGGGCCGGAATAAGGGGGCTGGCGCACCGCGAAGCGGGAAACCTGCAAGGCAAGGCTGGCGCGGGCCACACGGGCCGCAGCCTTGCAGGTTGTGCCAGACCACGGCCGGTCCAGGGCCTCTCCCGGCGGACAGGCACGAGGCATGACGTAGTTCCTTTGCCGACATCATCAGCGGGGCCTGCACGAACAACTAGTTTTCGGCTGCCTGCCGATCTCGTGGCCTTCGCGGTGATACATGGATCCGCTCGAATACGCCCTCGCCATTGGAGAAGCGCCCGATCTGACGAATCTCCCCGAACATCTGCAAGAAGTTGCCGGACACCTGGTCAAGCCATCGCTGAGCTCGGCCAGTTCTGGGTCGGTCATAATCGGCTTCCCAGTAGCAGCTGTCATTCCGTTCGACGAGCCAGACGGCTGCGAGACCGCAATAAATGGAAATGCCGCAATCGGCATAGGCATTCCGGAGCAGTATCCGATCTTCGCGTCCACGCCAGCCATCGTGAGGCAAAAGTGAGGGGAAGGCTTGGCGCGCAGTGCTGACAACATCTTCGACCAGGCATTCATATTGCCAGTCGAGGTCGCCCCTCGCTCCGCTCTCGATCAGGCGGAAAGCGACGATGGCCCCTTGCGGGTAGCTGACAGAGCGTCCCATGATGTGCTCCCCTCACGCAACTTCGGCGAGATCATCGCCGAATGCAGAGTCGCTGCGTTCGTCATGGCCGCCAAGACGGAGTAACAGCGATGATGCTTCCTCAGCCTTAGCCGCTGCCATCAGCATGGCCCTGTCGTCCGATTTCAAGAGCTTCAACCAATGCGATATGTAGCTGGCATGATTGTCGAGGTGAGTAACGGGAAGTCCCAGTTCAGCGCCCAAGATCGCCGAGGAAAGCTCGGCTACGAGTTCTTCAGCGGCATAGGCTTCGCTACCGAAACGGTTCTTGAGATCGCGGTCAAGCCGGGACGAATGCCCGGTCCAGTGCGACAGCTCATGGGCAAGTGTCGCGTAGTAATGGTCAAATCCCTCGAACAGGGTGGCAGGCGGCATGGTGATGCGGTCGCGGACCGGCTCGTAATATGCTTCGCTACCCATGTGCCGCAGCTGCGCATCGATCCGCGCAAAGAATGTATCGAGCTTATGCTGACGCCCGGCGGGTTCTACCGGCTCCACGAGTGGCGCGGGACTGTACATGGCCGGAAGGTCATCGCACTGATCCGCATTGAAGATTGCGTAGGACTTGAGGACGCGGCGGGTCTCGGTGTCTTCGCCGCCATCGGGCGTTTCGACTTCCTTTTCGTAGGTCTTGTAGAAGATGGCGATGCTCGACTTCTCACCTTTTCGCACGTGACCGCCAAGTTTTGCGCACTGGCGGTAAGTCATCCAGTAGGGCGAGGCGAAGCCTGATGCCTCGGCCATCATCCACAGCCAGAAGGTATTCATGCCCCGGTATGGCGTGCCGCAGCTGCGCAAAGGGCGGGAGATTGGAACTCCGCGCCAGGGTTTGATCCAAGGCTTGGTGCCCTGTTCAAGCTTTTCGATGATGGTGGCGGTAATCCGTGCTGCCGGAGACTGGGCCGGTGAACGGGAGGCTGGCGAGCGTTTGAGCTTACGCATGAGAAATCTCCTGATTGCCCGGACGAAATTGCACCGGGCCAGATGCCCAAAAGCCCCCTCCCCTCTGATCCTTGCCGATGGCGGAACCCAAGCTGGTCTTAACGAGAAAAGGCGGCCCGCCCCGAAGGGACGGACCGCCTACCGAACGGCTTCAACCTGTCAGGAGGGATCAGGCGGCCTGCTCGGTGATCTCGACATCGCTTTCGTCATTTTCATCAGGATCAACCGTTTCGTCGGGTTCAGCGGTTCCTCGAAAATACATGATGTCCGGAACCCAGGCGAGCGCACGCTCCTTGGTGCCCGCCTCACCGATGAAATTGCCCGAGAAGATGCGTTCGGCAGCGCTGGCAAGCTCAGCCTTCTTGGAAGCCGAATAGCGGCTGACCAATTCAGGCCCGCCCGCAGCGTCAAGCGCCTCGAGCGTCTTTGCTTTCGCCACGCGGTCGAAATAATTTGCCGCAGTCGGCCGCCACCAATGTGCGGTCTCGATTTCAAGCAAGCCGCCGATTGCCTCGTGGAGAGGAGCCGAGCGCTCACCCTCGCAAGCCAGGCTGGCTACGAGCGTGCGCGACACGACATGGCCGAGCCATGCGGACCTTGCTTCATGGGACAGTGCCCGGAAAGCTTCGAACCGTTCGACATCACTTTCGCCAGAGCGCCAGCTCTCGTCGAGACTGCCGGCGAACTCGGCGAGCGCGGCGCTAGCGGGTGCATCCTTGGCCTCAAAACCTGTAACGGGGCCAGTCTCTGCCGAACCTGAGATCGTCGAAGCCTTCTTCGCACGCCAGTCTTGCCCATCAGCATCGGCAAGCGTGAAAACCATGAAGTCGAGCGCGAGCGCAGGATCGTTTGCCACGTGGATAGCCAGTATGTCGCGGCGTTGCATGGCCAACTCATCGAGCAGGCGCTGAGAGAGCGAATTGCCTCTACCCTTGGTCTCGGTGCCCACGGCGACCGGCTCGACCACACCGTCGTCTTCCGAGATTACTTCGCTCTCAGTGTAGAATTGCGGGACCAGAGCGGGCTCACCATTGCGCGAGAGAACGAGGAAGGCGCCGGCGTCTGCCTTGAGATCGTCGGCGAGCACCGGTGGCCGATCGTTGAGCGCACGCATTGCACGATCGATTGCGACCAGTTCTTCTTCGGCCTTGGCGACCTCGTCCTCGTCGCTGTCTTCGTCTTCGAGAATAGCGGCCACCCGGTCGTAGTCGGCCTCGAGTTCACCGAGTTCCTGCGCCTGTTGCTCGGTCATCGGCACAGGTTCGCACGGCAAGCGATTAAGGCCTTCAACGAGGTCATGGCTGACATAGTTGCCAAGCGTCGGTCTCACCCAAGCAAGGCCATGCTCTTGGGCGCTTTTCGTTGCCGCTTCATCCATGGCCTTGTGCGCGAGGTCTTCAAGCGGCGCGATATCGATCCAGCTTTCGCTGGCATCATCGTCAAATAGCTCGCGCTCGATGCGACCACCTGCGGCAAGATAAGCGTCGCGTCCGACCAGAACAGCCCGCGGGTCTGAGCCGCGCACGCTGGCATCTAACACCATGCGGCGGATCGTTTCGGGCGTGATTTGGTACCAGGCGTCCTGCAGTTCGGCATAGACATGCGCCTGGCGATCGACATCAGAGATCGCGCCATAGGCCTTGGCCATGTCTAGGGTGATTGTGCCATCCGCAAGCGCTTCGAACACGCAGGGGGCAAGCGCGGCCAGTCGCAAGCGGCCTTCAACGAAGCGAACAGTCAGGCCAAACCGACGCGCGACGTCCTGAACGCAGCCACCAGCCTCGATAATGGCCGAGAATGCCTGCGCTTCATCGGCCGGGTTCATGGCGAGACGCTGGAAATTTTCGGCAAGGCTTGCTTCGCGGACCTCGCTTTCCTCGCCTTCGATGACCAGGCAAGTCACTTCGTGGGTTTTGGCCAGGGTACCGTCTTCGGCAAGCGCCTGAAGCGCCGTGAGCCGGCGACCTCCCGCCTCGACCTCGAATTTGCCGCGCTTCGCCTTGCGCACGACAAGGTTCTGCAAGAGACCTCGTGCTGCGATATCGGCTTTCAATTGGTCGTCGGCAGCGGGATCGCTGGTTTTGCGCACATTGCGCGGGCTCGGTACAAGCTTTTTCAAGGAAATTGACTGGATCATGGGTAGTCTCCTGATGGGAAAGGAGCCATGCGGCATGCATGGTCCGACAAGCCCAAAGGCACCCTCCCCTCTAACCCAATCCATGCGGCTGGCCGCAGGTTCAGACGGTCAGCGCGGGTAGAATGGTCGATGCCTTGGAGACTGGCACGAACAGCCGCGTACGGTAGCGAACAATCTCGGTGAAGCAGCCTTTGGCCTTGTACCAGTCGAGCCGGACAGGCGCGTATCCGGTGAGTTCGAGCCGTTGCTCACCTCCGACCAGCGAGCGTTTGATCATCAGCGCGTCATGACTGGCAAGCGGCTGTGGCGTCCCGCTTGCCAGAACCAGCTTCCCGAGTTCGTCGGGAGCGGGACCGACCGCCCCTGCTAGTCCGAACGTTTCGGCGATTTTGGCGAGATCGACATTGAGCACTTCGCGCCCGATGATCGACTGGCCGTCTTCGGCAACGAGCCGGGTGACGCAAACATGATCTCCCGGCAAGCGCTTCCAGACCGGCAAAAGCAGCCCGGTCGCAAGGTGGAGGCGCTCGGTCACTGGCGAAGCGGCAGCCTCATCTTCCTCGGTGCGCCAGGCTTTGGTGAACTCGGTCACCCCGATCTCTTCCCAGAGGCTTTCACCGAGTGCCTCGATCGTCCAATTAGCCGATTTGAGCGGTCGGAGCAGCCGACGGCGTTCGATCACCGCGCCATCATCGGCAATGAGCCGCCGGGCCGGGACCGAGAGAGCAACCTTTCCCGATCGTGCATTGCGTAACGGGATGGCATGAAGCGACCCGATCTCGTGCATCCGCACGAGACGCTTCAGTCGGAGCGGGCGTAGGTGGCGTTTCACCTCAAGCGAGACCAGGCGGGTTTCCGCGCCGGTAACAGGGTCGGCACGCAAGAGCTCGTCGCTGAGAACTTTGAAGCTATCGACGCGGACCGTCTGAAGCCCCAGATCGAGATTTCCAGCTTCACGCGCCGCCTCGATTCGCGCTTCGACCAGCCCCAGATATTCATCGAAGATAGAATTTTGGAGCGCAATCGGCAGAGCAAGGATGCGGTTGAGCCAGCGCTGGATAGTCGGAAGGTTGTCGGTCAGCCCGCCATCGGGATTCTCGAGCCGAAGGCCGGTTCGCTCGACGAAATCGCCGAAGCTCGTCGCCTCCAGCTTGCCATCATACAACAAGTGGAACCAACGGCTGAGTGCATCCCTAGCATAATCGCTTTCGAGATTATCGGCCGGATCGAAGAGGTTCTGACCGCCGGTCTGGCGCTGTCCTCGCGTCAGGGCACCAAGGCTGTCGAGCCTGCGAGCGATGGTCGAGATAAACCGCCGTTCGCCCTTCACATCGGTGGTCACCGGTCGGAACAGCGGGGCCGAGGACTGGTTGGTGCGGTTGGTACGACCGAGCCCCTGGATTGCATTGTCCGCCCGCCAGCCCGGTTCGAGCAGGAAGTGGACGCGGCGCTGCTGGTTCTGGCAGTCGAGATCGGCATGATAGGAACGCCCGGTCCCGCCAGCATCAGAAAAGATGAGGATGCGCTTCGTGCCCTCCATGAAGCTCTGCGCTTCGGCGACATTGGCACTGCCGCTTCGCCGTTCGAGCCGCTGCTGCCCATCCCTGCCGATAACGAGCCTGCGGCTGCGCCCGGTTACTTCGGCGACCGCCCCGGTCCCAAAATGCTCGATGATCGCGTCGAGCGCTGTGGCGATTGGAGGAAGCGCGCAAAGCTGTTCGATCAGCGCATCGCGCGCGGCAATGGCACGCGAGCAAAGAACCGGATTACCGTCGTCATCGCTCATCGCTTCGGAGCGCAGATTGCCGTCCTCGTCGGTAAAGACCTGCATCAGGCGCACCGGGAAGCTCTTGGCGAGATAGTCGATGACGTATTCGCGCGGACTAAGGTCGATATCGAGTGCCTCGCGTTCCTCGTCGCTGAGATCGGCGAGGCGGCGGTCGAGCATAGCCTCAGCGGTCGAAACCAGCTGCACGACCACCGAATGATCTTTACCGAGCGCTTCTTCTATAGCCGGGATGAGACTCGGCAGTTTCATCGACAGAAGCAGCTGCGCAAAGAAGCGCTGCTTTGTGCCTTCAAATTTTGACAGCGCGGCAGCCTTGGCATTGCGATTGAGCGTATCGCCGCTGTCCTCGTCGACGACTCGTGTGGCTTCGAGCGCGTCATCGAGATTGCGGTGAATGATCGCCCAGGCTTCGGCATAGGCGTCGTAGATACTGATCTGCGCTTCGGTCAGGCAGTGTTCTAGGATCTCGTATTCGACCCCGGCAAAAGACAGCGCGCGGGCGAGGTAAAGACCTTGTGCCTTGAGGTCGCGCGCAACGAGTTCCATCGCTGCTACACCACCGGCGCGGATCTCGGTCATGAAGCCTTCATGCGTCGGGAAAGCGGTTTCGGGTCCCCAGAGGCCGAGCCTCGCGGTGTAACCAAGATTAGCGATCTCCGACGCGCCGGTGGCGGAGGCGTAAAGCACGCGGGCGCGCGGCAGATGGTTCTGCAGCCTCAGGCCCGCCATCCCCTGCTCGGAGCCCTTGACCTTGCCGCGCGTGCTCGAAGACCCAAGCGCATTGGCCATGGCATGGGACTCGTCGAAGGCAATCACGCCTCCGAACTCTTCGCCCGTCCAGGCAAGGATCTGGTCGAGGCGCGTGTCTTCGGCCCGGCCCGAGCGCAGTGTCGGATAGGTGACGAACAGAATGCCTTCGGGCAGCGTTACGGGTCGCCCGAGCTTCCAGCGCGCGAGGGGTTGGATATCGAGCGGCAGTCCGCCAAGTGCTTCCCAGTCGCGGCGTGCATCTTCCAGCAGCGCCTCGTTCTTGGTGATCCAGATATGCCGACGTTCGCCCGCGAGCCAACGGTCCATCATCACAGCCGCAATCTGCCGCCCCTTGCCCGCTCCGGTCCCATCGCCAAGGAAGAAGCCCTGCCGATAGGCGTGGCCGTCTTCGGCCAGCTCGAGCATCGTGCCTTCCTGACTCGGTCGGAATCGGGCCGGTAGATCGCGGGCAAATGCCTGGCACGCATAAATCAGCGTCTCGCACTGTGCCGCGGATAGAAGTTTGTCCGCTTTCCAGTTCGCGGGCAGCAGCGGCCGGACCTCCGGAACAGGTGCCGCAACCGACCCCATTGCGACCGATTCCACCAGTTGAGTGGGATGTATCGGAGCATCAGCAAACGCGATGCGCCTTGGCCGATAGGGGAGATAGATACCTACTTGCTCAGGCACAGGTGCAGCTTTCGCCAGTGCGGCATAGCTGAGTACGGCCGCATCAGCCCCAGAGGCTGGTTTCGTCGCAAACGGTGCCGAAGGTCGGATCGCTGTCCGATGCTCCACGGGGCTCGGCAGAGTTCGCACCGGCAGGCGATGTATATCGGCCGATATTAAGGCGCGAGGCGAAAGACCCGCGAGGAGTGCATGGAGCTGGCTCAACTCGGACGTATCGCCGGTGATCGGTCGGCTTTTACCCGCCGGAACCTTATCGAACACGACCAGGCGAACGGCGATACCCGTCCCGGTGCGGGCAAACATTCGCTGCAATCGAACATCGAGCAGCAGCGAAGTCTTGTCCTGTGCCTTGGCAAAGCGCGAAGCGTCGAAACCATCTGGCATGATCGCGGCGATCCTGCCGCCACGGGCGCAGGCCCGGATTGCGCTTCGAAGATGGCGCAGCGCTGTACCGCCGTCGCTACCGCGCTCCTCGCTACGCGCAAAGGGCGGATTCATCAGGACGACCGAGGGGATCGGGCCGCGATGCAAGTCGGCGATAAGTTCGCCATCGTAGGAGTTGATCGCGGCATTCGGAAAGATGTGTGCCAGGCTGTCGCGTCTGCCAGCATCGATCTCGTTCAGAGTAAGCGATGCGGCTTGGCCGTAGGCCCAGGTCGCGAAAGCACCATTGCCTGCGGAGGGCTCGAGCATGGTGTCGCGCGAGGAAAGCGCTGCGGCTTTCGCAAGCAGCCAGGCCAGCATCGGCGGGGTCGAAAATTGCTGAAGTTCGACTTGGGCTTCGCTGCGCACATGACGAGGCGGTAGAGCCGCCTCGAGCCAGTCGAAGCGCGCTTCCGCTTCGTGGAAGCCGGTCGTCAGATCGATCCGCGAAGATCCACGCAGCCAGAGCAGGGAGCCTATCTCGATCGCATTGTTGTAGTCGTCGATGGTCCAGGCGCTGCCCCAGTCCTGAACTCCGGTCTCGTCAGCGAACAAAGCGGAAATATCGGCTCGAGTGAGATGACGTCCAGAAGCGAGGCGCTCGGTAATTTTGACGCCGATAGCGCAGGCCAACGGAACGGCCTGAGATTGTCGGTGGGCGGGAAAAAGGTCTGACTGAAACATGGCGAAAAGTCCTCCTGATTGAGGCATAGGGACACGCGCCCTCTGCCGGATCAGGAAATCGAAAAGCCCTCTCTCCTCTCACCGCACTGCCTTGCGGCGCAGCCATGCCTGGAGTTCGTCGTTCCAGTCGGTGCCTCGCACAAATGGTGTGCGGACATGGATCGTCCGGCCTTTTCGCGCATAGGCGGATAGGCCCCGTTCGACTGCGAGATGACCACCGTCGTCGTGATCGACGAAGAGATGAAGCTCGGTCACGCTTTCGGGAATGCTGATCAGACCAAAGCGCTCATTGCCCAATGTTGCCCAGGCGGGGATGCCGGTCAGGGCATAAGCTGACATCGCGCTCTCGATCCCTTCAGCGAGTCCGAGCTTGCCATCCGCCGGGGCGAAGAGCCGGACGGCAGCTTCACCGAGCGAGCCGAGCGCGCGCTTTGGCCTTTCGAAGGCGGCCTTGGTTGAGGCCTCGGTAGACAAGAACGTGCGGTGGATCGCGACCGGCCCCTCGTCGAGGCTTACCGCCGCAATCATGGCTGGAAGAAAACGGGTTCGCCCTTTCGGCCCGAGCGGTGTTCGTGGATGAAACCGAAGAGCAGAAGAGGCGGCGAGGATGCCGCGGCTCTCGAGATAGGCTTTGGCCGGGCTGGAACGCACAGGCTCCGCTTCGCGCCAGATCCTCAGCGCCGCCGACGAGAGATTACGTTTTTCAATTGGCTCGAACTGGTCAGCTGACGAAGAGTCCGAGAATAGGATGGAAGCGTTGAAGCCCTCGCGTGCCAGCGCAGCAAGCACTGCCTGCTGATCGCAACCGGCAAAGCAGTGAAAAAGGATGGCTTTGCGACCGAGCGTCACGCCCAACGATGGCGTGCTGTCATCATGTGCAGGACAACAGGCCATGCCCTTCGTGCCCGACCATCTACCGCCTCGACTTTCGCAGATACGGCGCGCGGTCCCTTCCAGTGTGGGTCTTGTCGCTTCATGAGTGGGCATGGGTTATGCGGTCCTTTTGGCTCGCTCCCCACAGCCTACCTCTGCTCTTACTGGCGTCCGCAGTACCCTGACAGGAAGCGGCGACCGCAATAGCTTGTCGTGTCTGGTCATAGAATGCATGACATATCATGCGCTATTGCATAAATTAACATGATATGTCATGTACTGCCTATGCCACGCGCTTCCAGAGCAGCTAGCGGACTGCCGCCACAAAGCCAGCGAGCTATAACTCAGCTCGGCAAGGACATCGCGCTTGCCCGGCGTCGCCGCAAAATGCCGCAGCGGTTGATGGCGGAACGAATGCTGGTGTCGGTTCAGACACTTCAGCGGCTCGAAGCTGGTGATCCGACAGTTGGTCTCGCAGTCCTTGTGAGCGCATTGCATGTGCTGGGAATGACCCAGCGCCTTGCCAGCTTGGTTGCGCCAGAGAGTGATCGAGCGGGCATAAGCGAGGACCTCTCGCGCTTGCCCGAGCGAACGCATGCAGCCAGCGATGACGAGCTGGATTTCTGATCGGTCATGACAATCGTCCGCTCCTACGTATTCGTCCATCTTCCCGAAGGTCCTGTCCCGGCGGGACTGCTGACGATGACCGACGAACCGCGCAACCAATTTGCAACGTTCGCTTATGGACGCCGGTATCTTGAGCGCCCTGACCGAATCCCCGTCGATCCGGTGGCCCTCCCGCTGCACGATGCCGGGACCAGCCGGACCTTCCGCACGGAGGAAGGGTTTGCTGTCTTCGGCGGCATCCGCGACGCCGCTCCCGATGGCTGGGGCCAATATCTTATGTACAAGGCTATGGGCGACCGTCTGCCGAGCGAGATCGACCTCATCCTTGCTTCGGGAGAACACCGCGTCGGCGCGCTCGCATTCGGGCCAACTCCGGAGCGACCAGAGCGCATCACTCCATGGGGCGATGGTCCTGCTCCGGGCGAGGAGTTCACCCTCGCCAAACTCGCCGAGGCAGCCGAACGAGCGCAACACGTCGATGAGCTGGATGACAACTTGCGCGCGCTGCTTGCTGCCGGTTCGTCGCTCGGCGGCGCCCGTCCAAAGGCGGCAACACAAATCGGCTATCAGCCCTGGATCGCCAAATTCCAGAAGCACGGCGACAGCTTTCCTGAATGCCGCGTAGAGCTGGCGACTATGCAGCTGGCCAGCGAATGCGGCCTCAATGTACCCGCGCTCGATTTCCGCTGTGTACTTGACCGCGATATCTATCTGATCGAACGGTTCGACCGCGTGCCGCATGGCAACTGGCTCGAGCGGAGACCGTTCGCGTCGGGGCTCACCATGCTGGGCGCGCATGAAAGCGAGGTAAGCAGCTACAGCTACGCTGATCTCGCTGGCGCGATACGTCAGCACGGGACGCAGGTCCGCGCAGACCTCCATGAGCTGTTCCGCCGAATGGTGTTCAATATTCTCGTAACGAATGACGATGACCACCTGCGCAATCACGGATTTCTTTTCGACGGAACTGGCTGGCGGTTGTCTCCACTCTACGATGTCGTTCCCAAGCCGCAGGTGGGGCTGGAGCGACGCCTTGTGCTGGGCGTTGGTCCGGAAGGACGCAATGCGACCATCGGAAATGCGCTTGCCGGAGCAGCAGTATTCGATCTCGGCCCCGGTGAGGCCTCGACCATAACCGAAGAGTTGCGCGTGATGGTTGCAGCGCGCTGGCAGCCATTGTTCGAAAAGGCGGGGTTAAGTCCTGCGGACAGAGGCCGCTTTGCCACCTGCTTCCGGTTAGCAATCGAAGATGGCTAGGCAACCTCCCTCTACTTGCCATCACCCAGACCGCGCCTGCTTCAATCAGCATGAACTGATCCGCAAATACCGCTGCGCGGACTGCGGCGCGGTGATGATGTGTGCGTGCGACGAGGTGCGCGGGCATCGCTTTCTGCCGCATCAACTAAGCGAGGGCTGCGAACTCGATACGCAGGAGCGGGTGCCGGTAACGCATGGCTTCCAAGAGGGAGTTTGTAGTGAATGCCGTGGATTGCCCGCCGATCCGGCACCAGCAGCGGCGATCCACGGGCGCACCAGCAAGATCAGGCGGTACTATTGGCGCGAGCTGTTCTTTGCCAAAGAAGCTGCACTGCACGATTGGAACTCAGAGCATCCAGACGCGACTGACGATGAGCGGCGCTCTGCGCAGTCCGCAATAGAAAAAGCGGTGCTGAAGGATATCAAAGAGCTGCACGCAAGCGCACCCAAATATGCTTTCACTGAAAAGTCACAGGCAGAAGTGATCGATCAATACTCGGTCGAAGTAGAACCTCTGCAGGCGACATATGCCAAGGACGGACGGAAGGGCGCTCAGATCGTAGTTGGCGATGAGATAATCAGCGCCGAAGAATTCGCTTCGCGGCACTATTCCGGGCAGGGCTGGCAAGTCCTGCAGCTTGAAAGCGTTCCCTTCCACGCACTGTTCGGCGTGATGATGTGGATAGTCATCCAGGATCCAATCGACCCTAAGAACCGGATTGTAAGTTTCGGTGATCGTACTGCGTATGAAGAGCGGCGAACGAAGGAACCGATCTGGACACATTTGCCGAGCGACTTTGGGTCTGCAGGCTATGGAATCCGGCGCGCAACAGCGATCGAGAAACATTTCGACGAATTTCTGCACGACGACGATCTTGAGTGGTTATTCGACTATTGGCGGTTCCACAGCGAAAACCTGCGTCAGTATCTCTGGGCACATCGACCGGAGGATGTCGAGCGAGCTCGCAAGTTGCTCGAGATTTTACCACCTCAAACAATCAAAGCCATTCTGCACTATCTCGTGCAAGACTACTGGGGCCGATATCTGGGATGGCCGGACTTGCTACTGCACCGCGAAGGGGAGTTCCGGTTCGTGGAGGTTAAGTCGTCCTCTGACAGGCTGAGCGATGATCAGAAGCGATGGATCGCTGACAATCATGATGTTCTCAAGCTGCCCTTTTCCATAGCCAAGATTCACCGGATCGCCAGCCAGGCCTAGTTGCGATCGTAAGGCGCCCTTCAGCACTCAACGTCGAGAGAATAGCACTTAGTAATTCAAATTTGCTTGGTGATTACCCGGTGATTGCCAGCAAAGTTTTTGAGGTTCGAAATTTCCGATATTAGATAATATTTTCAGCGTTTTAATGTACTTAAGTATATAAAATCTGGTACTTTCGCTTCCGCCGGAAATAGCACGAGGCCGCCAGGTCACCCGGACGGCCTCGCGGGTCAGAATCTCTGCGTCAGAAACGCAGGCCGAGCCCGGCCACGACCTGGTCGGTCGTCGCGTCGCCGACATCGCCGCCGATGTCGTCATATTGCGACCGGCGGTATTCGAGCCGGCCTTCGAGCGGACCGGGCAGCTGGACCTGCAAGCCCCCGCCGAAGCGCAGCCCGTTGGCATTGTTGTCGAGATCGTCGAGCGAACCGGCGCTGGTAAAGGACTTGGTGTCGAGCGCGGTATAGCCGACCTTGCCATAGGCGGCGATGCCCGGCGTCACCGCGAAGCCGGCGCGGGCCCCGATGTAATACTGGCCGTCGGCATCGAGACCGTCGCGGGCCCCGCCGAAGCTGTCGGGGAACTCCGTCGAGCCGCCGCTGGTCGACAGTTCGCCTTCGACGCCGATGAAAGCGCTGCCGAGCGAGAGGTCGTAGCCGGCGGTAATGCCATAAACTGCCGAATCGGCACCGGCGCTCACGCTGGCATCGCCCGATTCGACGTCGAGCCCTTCGTAACCGGCAAGCGCGCCGACATAGAAGCCGCCCGGGGCCACGTTCTGCGCCTGTGCCATTGCGGGGGTGGCAAGCATGCCCGCGGCGATTGCGACCGTTGCGATTGTCTTTTTCATCTTGTTATCCTTTCGCGTGCGCTTGAATGCACGTCGGCGGCGGTTGGCGAAGCCGCGCTTGCGCCCCGCTGAACCAATCGGCGGCCCGGGGCATGCCAGCGATGGTGCGGGCACTTATTCGACCAGCGGTTTTGCCAATCCCACCAATGGCAGGCTAGCCGGGACCCGAAGAAGAGAGAGCCGATGGAGGATATGGCGATGGCAGACAGGACGATTTTCATTCTCGGGGCATCGCGCGGTATCGGGCTTGGCCTGGTGAAGGAGTTCCTTGCGCGCGGATGGCAGGTCGTCGCGAGCGAGCGTTCGCGTAGCGACGCGTTGCACGCGCTGGAAAACGAGGCGCTGCGCATCGTGAGCTGCGACGTCACCCGTCCTGACAGCTACGCCGATCTCGGCTTCGAGGATGGGCAGTTCGATGCGCTGGTGATCAACGCAGGCGTTACCGGCGCGCGCCACCAGGATGCGATGCAGGCGACTGCCGACGAGGTGGCGGACGTGATGGTGACGAATGCCTTCGGCCCCGCGCGCGCGGCGCGGACGCTGCTGCCCGCGCTCAGGGACGGCGGGACACTGGCGGTCATGTCGTCGCTGATGGGATCGATCTCCGACAGCTCGGGTGGGTACGACCTGTACCGCAGCAGCAAGGTCGCGCTGAACATGCTCGCCAAGGGCGTGGCCGAACAACACGCCGCCGCACGCGGCATCGCCGTGCTGGCGCTGCACCCGGGCTGGGTCCAGACCGACATGGGCGGGCCGCAGGCCAAGCTGACCATCGACGAGAGCGTCAACGGCCTCGCAGACGTCCTCGAGGGCGCGAGCGGCGCCGGCTTCCGCTTCGTCGACTACAAGGGCGACGAACTGGCGTTCTAGCCTATCCGACCACCCCGGCGCTGGCGAGCACAGCCAGCGTCAGCACATCGGGCGCAATGGCGGTCATCGGCGCGATCTGGACCGGCTTTTCCGAGCCGATCATCAGTGGCCCGATGGTCGTTTCGCCGCCCAGTTCGCGCAGCAGCTTGGCCGACAGGTTGGCCGACTGCAGGCCCGGCATGATCAGCACATTGGCCGGACCCGACAGGCGGCTGAAGGGATAGAGCGCCATGACCTTGGGATTGAGCGCCGCGTCGGGGGCCATTTCGCCTTCATATTCGAAATTCACCGAATCGTCGGCATCGAGCAGCGCCACCGCATCGCGGATATTGCCAAGCCACTGGCCCGACGGATTGCCGAAGGTCGAATAGGACAGGAAGGCAACACGCGGTTCGTGCCCCATGCGCCGCGCGACCGCCGCGGTCTCGCGCGCGATATATGCGAGTTCGCCCGCCGAGGGACGCTCGTTCATCGTCGTGTCGGCGAGGAAACTGGTGTGGTTCTTGCCCACCATCATATGGATTCCGAAGGGCGTCGCACCCGGCTTCGCATCGAGCACGCGACCCACCTCGCGCGCAGTCTGGCTGAAGGTACGGGTCAGGCCGGTGATCATGCCCTCGCCATGCCCCAACGCGACCAGCAGTGCTGCGAAAACGTTGCGTTCCTGGTTGACCATGCGGGCGACGTCGCGCTCGGTATACCCGCGCCGCTGCAAGCGCTTGTACAGATAGTCGACCATCGCCGGGACCTTGTCCGACACGTTCGAATTCTCGATGATCCAGTCATCGGGATCGTCGACTGCCAGTTCGCGCAGCTTCTCGAGGACCTTTTCGGTCCGTCCGACCAGGATCGGCTCGCCGTAACCGAATTCGCGGTACTGGATGGCGGCGCGCAGCGCGACGTCTTCCTCCGCCTCGGCAAAAACCATCGGCTTGGGGTTGGCGCGGGCGAGATCGTAGATATTGGTCAGCGCCGCGGTCGTCGGGTTGAGCCGGGCCTTGAGCTTGTGGCGATACTCGTCGAAATCGGCGATCGGCGCCTGCGCCACGCCGCTGTCCATCGCCGCCTTGGCCACCGCGCTGGAAACGACTTCCATCAGCCGCGGGTCGAACGGGGCGGGAATGATGTAATTCTCGCCGAACTGGTGCGTCACGCCGTAGGCGGCCGCCACTTCCTCGGGCACGCGTTCACGCGCGAGTTCGGCAATGGCCCGCGCTGCGGCAATCTTCATTTCCTCGTTGATCGCGGTTGCCTGCACGTCGAGCGCACCGCGGAAAATGAACGGAAACCCGAGCACGTTGTTGACCTGGTTGGGGTAGTCGCTGCGCCCGGTGGCGATGATCGCATCGGGGCGCACCGCCTTGGCTTCCTCGGGCATGATCTCGGGCACCGGGTTGGCCATGGCGAAGATGATCGGTTTGTCCGCCATGTGCTCGACCCATTCGGGCTTTAGCGCACCCGCCGCCGAGAGCCCGAGGAAGATATCCGCGCCATTGAGCGCTTCTTCGAGGCTGGTGGCTGCGGTCTCGACAGCATGCGCGCTCTTCCACTGGTCCACATTGTCACGTCCCGGGGTGATCGGGCCCGACCGGTCGCACACGATCACGTTTTCGTGCCGCACCCCCATGGCCTTGATCAGCGCGGTGCAGGCAAGCGCGCTCGCCCCCGCGCCGTTGACCACCATCTTCACATCCTTGAGATCGCGCCCGGTGAGATGGCATGCATTGATCAGGCCGGCCGCCGCGATAATCGCGGTGCCGTGCTGGTCGTCATGCATCACGGGGATGTTCATCCGCTCGCGCAGTGCCTGCTCGATGATGAAACATTCGGGCGCCGCGATGTCTTCCAGATTGATGCCGCCGAAGGTGGGCTCCATCAGGGCCACCGCCTCGATGAACTTGTCCGGGTCTTCGGTATCGAGTTCGAGATCGATCGAATCGACGTCGGCGAAGCGCTTGAAGAGCACCGCCTTGCCTTCCATCACCGGCTTCGACGCCAGCGCGCCGAGATTGCCAAGACCGAGGATGGCGGTGCCGTTGGAAATGACAGCCACGAGATTGGACCGCGCGGTATAGCGCGCCGCATCGGCAGGATTGGCCGCAATCGCTTCCACCGGAGCAGCGACGCCGGGCGAATAGGCCAGGCTGAGGTCGCGCTGGCTGCCCATCGGTTTCGAGGCGATGATCTCGATCTTACCGGGGCGGATCGTCTCGTGGTAGAACAGCGCCTCACGCGTGGTGAATGCGGATTTCTCGTCGGCCATGTGTATCCTCGTGTCGCTGCAGCTCGCCCCTAACCGCTCGCGCGGCGAAGTCATAGGGGAAAGGGTGCCCCGGGCGACTCCCGAATCGGCAGCGGCCCCGCTAGGCCCGCTTCATGTCCGGCAAGCCCACTCCGATGATGCAGCAATATCTCGCGCTCAAGCGCGAGGCAGGCGACGCGCTGCTGTTCTACCGCATGGGCGATTTCTTCGAACTGTTCTTCGAGGATGCCCGGGTCGCCGCCGGCGTGCTCGACATCGCGCTGACCACGCGCGGCGAACATGACGGCGAACCCGTGCCGATGTGCGGGGTGCCCGTGCATGCCGCCGAGGGCTATCTCGCACGGCTGATCAAGGGCGGCTGCCGAGTTGCGATTGCCGAACAGACAGAAACGCCCGACGAGGCCAAGGAACGCGCACGGCGCGAGGGCACCCCCGTCTCCAAAAGCCTCGTCGCGCGCGATATCGTGCGGTTCGTCACTGCGGGGACGCTGACCGAGGAAGCGCTGCTCGAACCGCGCCGCGCGAATCTGCTGGTGGCGGTGGCTCCGCTGCGCGACAGCGTCGGGCTGGCGGCATGCGATATCTCGACCGGACGCATGGAGCTGGAGGAATGCCCGATCGCCGCGCTTGATGCAGCGCTAGCGCGACTGGGCGCAAGCGAGTTGCTCGCCCCCGATGACTGGCCGGATGCCCCAGCCGACATCATCGCCCGGCCGCGCAGTGATTTCCGCAGCGAAGACGGCGAATCCCGCCTCAAGACGATCCACCAGATCGCCACGCTCGATGGACTGGGCGACTTCTCCCGCCCCATGCTTGCTGCAGCGGCCGGGCTGATCGCCTATCTCGAGCATGCAGGACGCGGCACGCTGCCCTTCCTCCTGCCCCCGGTCGCACGCGGCAGCGGAGCCCACCTCGCGATGGATGCAGCGACTCGCGCCAGTCTCGAGATTCTCGAAGCGCAGGGTGGGGGGCGGGCCGGCAGCCTGATCGCCTGTATCGATCGCTGCGCCACGGGCGCAGGCGCGCGGCAGCTGGCCGAAGATCTGTCCGCCCCGCTTGCCGATCGCGCCGCCATCGAAGCCCGTCTTGCCAGCGTCCAGCATTTCCACAGCGACCCGCTACTCCGCGCGGACGTGCGCGGCGTCCTGCGCCAGGCCCCCGATATCGGCCGCGCACTCGGACGGCTGGTCGCCGGGCGCGGCAGCCCGCGCGATCTGGGTCAGATCCGCGACGGCCTTGCCGAAGCACGGCGGGTGCGCGACATGCTNGGCGCCAGCCCTGACCTTCCCGCACTGCTGGCGGACATGTGCGAGGCATTGGGGGGCCATGCGGCGCTGGTCGACCATCTGGCGCGCGCGCTGGTCCCCTCGCCGCCGACCGAACGCAGCCAGGGCGGTTTTATCGCTGCGGATTACGATCATGCGCTCGACAGCCTGCGCGAAACCAGCGGCAACGCCCGCAAGGCCATCGCCGCGCTCGAAGCCAGGTACCGCGATGAGACCGGTACGCCGTCGCTCAAGATCAAGCACAACAAGGTGCTCGGTTATTTCATCGAAGTGCCTGCCAAGCATGGCGACAAGCTGATGGCAGCGGACAGCGGTTTCACGCACCGCCAGACGATGGCCGGCGCCGTGCGGTTCAATTCGATCGGCCTGCACGAGGAAGCGACACGGATCGCCGAAGCGGGCGCGCATGCGGTGGCCGCCGAAGAAGCGCATTTCGAAACACTGGTCGGTGAAGTGATCGAAGCCCGCGAAGCGATCGCCGCCACCGCCGCCGCACTTGCGCGGATCGACGTGGCGGCCGCGCTTGCCGAACGGGCGGTAGAAGGAGACTGGGCGCGCCCCGAGATGCGCGACGAGCCCTGCCTCGAAATCGTCGGCGGCCGGCACCCGGTGGTCGAAGCCGCGCTGGCGAGGAGCGGCGAACGTTTCGTTGCCAATGATTGCACCCTGGCGCAGGCAAACCGCCTGTGGCTGATCGGCGGCCCCAACATGGGCGGCAAGTCAACCTTCCTGCGCCAGAACGCGCTGATCCTGATGCTGGCCCAGGCAGGTAGCTATGTCCCTGCAAATTCGGCCCGGGTCGGTTTGGCCGACCGATTGTTCAGCCGCGTCGGGGCAAGCGACAATCTGGCGCGCGGACGGTCCACGTTCATGGTCGAGATGGTCGAAACCGCGGCCATCCTCAGCCAGGCGACCGAACGCAGTTTCGTGATCCTCGACGAGGTCGGGCGCGGCACCAGCACCTATGACGGCATGGCGCTGGCCTGGGCGGTGGTCGAAGCGGTGCATGAACAGCTGCAATGCCGCTGCCTCTTCGCCACGCATTATCACGAACTCAGCCGACTGGCCGAGACCTGCGACGCGTTGAGCCTGCATCATGTGCGGGCGCGCGAATGGAAGGGCGATCTCGTCCTGCTGCACGAATTGGCGACGGGCGCTGCCGATCGCAGCTACGGCCTGTCGGTCGCCAAGCTGGCCGGTGTGCCCGCACCGGTCATCAAGCGGGCCAAGGCAGTGCTCGACAAGCTCGAGAAGGGCCGCGAACAGAACGGCGGGCTCGGCGCCGGCCTTGGCGACCTGCCGCTTTTCGCAGTCACCGCGCAGGCAGAAGAANCTCGGCCCGACCCGCTGCGCGAGGCGATCGAGCAGATCGACGTCGATGCCCTCTCGCCGCGCGAAGCGCTCGATACGCTCTACGCCTTGCAGACGACGGCCCGGGAAACGGACGCTTAACCGCGCTGCCCTATACCGGGGCGATGGATGACGGACTGCCCCCCGGATTGCTCAAGAAACTGGCGCTCGTCGTCCTGTTTCTGATCGGCGTAGTGATCCTCGTCGGCGGGGAGAACGATCCCGGCGTGATCGCGCGTCTCAGCGACGCGCCGCCCGGGCAGGGCGAATTTGCGGATCGTGCGCCCGAGCCCTTGATCGATACGGATGTGCCCGCGCGGCGGGAGCAGCGGTCCTCGCAAGACGATGCGGCCCTGTCCGCATGGTATGCCGAAGATGCACCGACGGGGCCTGCAACACCCGAACCCTTCGTCCCCGAACCGTTCGATGACAGCTATCTGATAGAAGACGCCGAGCCCCTGGTAGGCGCGCGGCCCAGCCCGCTCCCCGGACCGCCCGCGCGAGACGCCAAGCCGGTCGAGATCGTGAATTAGGATAGGAACCGCCCCCGCGATCCGCGATTGATATCTCATGGCTCAGGATGATCCCCCCGAAGATCCCGACAAGTCGACCGAGTGGGCCGAGGTCCGCACCGACCTTGCCGAGGATCGCAACATCATGGCGATGGAACGGACTTTCGCCGGCTGGATGCGCACTTCTTTTGCCGCGATCGGTATCGGGCTGGGCTTCAAGGCGGTTTTCGGGGCGTTCGATCCGCCGTGGCTGGCCAAGGCGATCGCCACGATGTTCATCCTGGCCGGGGGGTGGCTGGCGATTACTGCCGAACGCCGCGCTTGCCACACGCTCGACAAGTTGCAGACGCACAAGTTCGAGGCCATCTCGACCCCGAACTTTCGTGCGCTTGCCTATGCCATCGCCGCCGGATCGCTCGTGCTTACCGCGGGGCTCTGGGTGCTGAACGACGGTGCCATATCCGGATAGCGAGGCCGCCGGAATCAGCTGCCGTCGGATGGCAAATCGGGGTCGACCTTGGCCGATTTGCCGTATTTGTCCTCATTGTCGTCGTGGTTGTCCTCGCCGCGATAGGCCGACATGTCGATCCGGCCCGAGCTTTCCATGTCGCGCATGTGGTCGATCGTGTCCTGCGTTGAATCACCCATCAGGCCGCTCTTGTTGTCGCCCTTCGTGCTCTCGGTCGGCGACGATGTTTCGGTGGTGACCCCGCGGGCTTGCTCGGCCACTTCCTGTGCCTGCATGCGGTGATCGTCCTGCTCGTCATTGTGGGTTTCGGGCGCGAGGCCGGCCTGGCGCTGTTCCTGGCTGCTTACCTTCTTGTCGGTCATGCGTAGTCTCCTTTACCTGACCAACGGTGGGCGGGGCCGCGCGGTTCCTATGGAGGTCCGATGGTGGGGAGCAGCCNGCCCGTGTCCCGTCACGGATTCTCTTTGCGTGCGCTAGCGGCATCCGCCGCTATCTTGCTGCTGCACCAGCCCACACCCCCGCCCGGCCACCCATAAAATACCGTGCCGTGGGTGGCCGGGAGGGGGCGTGGGCTGGTGCCGAGAGGTCAGGACGGATGTCCTGACCGCACCCACAAACTATCTCGTCGGAACCGGCTCCTCGCCCGAATAGTCGTAGAACCCGCGGCCCGTCTTGCGGCCGAGCCAGCCGGCTTCGACATATTTCACCAGCAGCGGTGCGGGACGGTACTTGGCATCACGGGTGGTCTTGTAGAGCACCATGATGATGTCGAGACAGGTATCCAGCCCGACGAAATCGGCCAGCTGCAGCGGGCCCATCGGGTGGTTGAGACCCAGCCGGCAACCCTTGTCGATATCTTCGATCGCGGCGGTCGACTGGCCCAGCACGAACACCGCCTCGTTGATCATCGGCAGCAGGATACGATTGACGACGAAGCCGGGCTCGTCCTGCGACAGGACCACTTCCTTGCCCAGGCTCTCGGCAAAGGCGGTGGTGCGGTCGGTGGTCGTCTGCGCGGTCGCGAGGCCGGGGATGACCTCGATCAGCTTCATCACCGGGACCGGATTGAAGAAGTGCAGCCCGATAAACCGCGCCGGATCGGGCGCATAATTTGCCATCCGCGTGATCGGGATCGAGCTGGTGTTCGAGGCCATGATGGCATCGGCGGCGAGGTACTGGCCCGCCTTTTCGAAGATCGCCTGCTTGATCGCTTCCTTCTCGGTCGCCGCTTCGATGATCAGGCTCGCGTCCTGCATCGGCGCGTAATCGGCGACCGGGGTGATGCGCCGCAGCGTCGCTTCGGCATCGGCGATCTCGATCTTGCCCTTGCCGACCAGCTTGCCCAGCGCCTTGTCGATCCCGGCGTGTGCCTGTTCGGCGACCTCCAGGCTGACATCGGCCAGCAGCACATCGATGCCGTTCGCGGCCACGGTCTGCGCTATTCCCGAACCCATCTGGCCCGCACCGATGATGGCAACCGTATTGTTCATCGAAATTTCCTTCGCGTCTGCAGCAACGGCGCTGCACTAGCGAAGGCGCAGGGCGCTGGCTAGCGCCTCAGCGGTTGGCGCCAGGCACCCACTTCACGTCGGCGCGGCCATCGTCATTGGCAACGCGCGCGAGTACGAACAGATAGTCCGACAGGCGGTTGATATAGGCCAGCGCNTNGCNGTTGGTNNGCATGCTGCGCCGCCATCGCCGTCATCGCGCGTTCGGCGCGCCGGGCTGCAGCGCGGGCGACATGCAGCCGTGCGGCCCCTTCNCTCCCGCCGGGGAGCACGAAACTCGTCAGTGGTTCGAGCCGCGTATTGGCCTCGTCGATCGCCTGTTCGAGCCACGCGGTCTGACCTGCAACTATCCGCAGCACCATTTCCGAAGGGGCGAAATCGTCATCGTCACCCGCCGGCGTCGCAATATCGGCGCCGAGGTCGAAGAGATCGTTCTGAATCCGGTACAACGGGTCCGCGAACGGAGTGTCCGCCAAGGTAACTGCGGCGAGGCCGAGCGCCGAATTGGCTTCGTCCACAGCCCCGATCGCTTCCATCCGGGTATCGTGCTTGGGCAGGCGCGAACCATCGACAAGACCCGTGGTCCCGTCGTCGCCGGTACGCGTGTAGATCTTGTTGAGCTTGACCACGCAGCGCTGCGCCGGATCAGTTCGCGATGGCGAGCAGGACGGCCACCACCACCACGGCCAGCGCCTGGTACTTGATCCGCGCGAACATCATCTTGTTCTGCGTCAGTTGCATGTCGGTCGCGTCGGTCTGCTCACCGCTCTCCAGGTCGATCTTGGTGCTCTTCATGAAGGCGACGATCCCGCGGATGAGCGAGGCCACCACAAGAACCATGAGGATGACGAGGAGAATGATGAGGAATGTGTTCATAGCCACACAGACTTAGGCACTCGCGAGCGAAATGCCACCCGGAAAACGGTGCAAGCGCAGTTGCTCTGCAAGCAACAGACCATCCTCACCCGCCTCCCGCCGATCGGCCAGCGAGGGCGAGCCGCGCCGCTTGGCGAGTTTCTGCCCGCTCGCATCCACCAGCAGCCGGTGATGGTGCCAGCGCGGTACGGGCAGACCCAGCAGCGCCTGCAGCAGGCGGTGGATCGGNGTCGCNGCAAACAGGTCCGCTCCGCGCGTTACCAGNGTCACNCNGTCGGCGGCATCGTCCAGCGTGGCGGCCAGATGNTANCTGGCCGGCGCNTCCTTGCGTACGATNACCACGTCGCCTGCCTCAAGCGGGTCGGCCCGCTGTACACCGGCCACCGCATCCTCCCATTCGAGCGGGCCGACATCGGCAAGAGCGCGGGCCATATCGAGCCGCAGCGCGGCTGGCTTGTCCGGCTCGGGCGGGCGGGTCTTGCAGGTTCCGGGATAGACCGCGCCTTGCGAGCCAATCCGCGGCCCCAGAGACTCGATCTCGGCTCGGGTGCAGGTGCAGCGATAGAGGTATCCGCGCGCAAGCAGCTCCTGCGCGGCAGCGGCATAGGTCGCGAGCCGGGTCGATTGCGCGGGCACTTCTTCCCATTCGAGCCCGAGCCACGCGAGATCGCGGCGAAACGCTTCCGCCAATTCGGGGCGCGAGCGCGGACCGTCGATATCCTCGATCCGCAGCAGGAAACGCCCGCCGGCCCGTTTCGCAAGATCNTGCGCGACCACTGCCGAGTAGGCGTGGCCCAGATGCAACGGGCCATTCGGACTGGGGGCGAAGCGGGTTACGGTCATGCGGTCCTGGCGAGGTCAGCTCGAAACGGCGCGGGTTGCGGACAAGTTTGTGGATAGCCTGTCTGTAACAGGCTTGACGCTTTTCCTTGCAAGTGCATTTTCTAAGTCATCGGGGAGGAACGCACGAGTGTTCAGGGCCGAACTGCTTGAACGGGCCGCGAGGTTCCGCAGTAGCGAAGATGATCCGACGCGCAATCTGCAGTCGTGCCCTTCGCTCGTCCTCAATGCCGACTTCACGCCGCTATCCTATTACCCGCTCAGCCTGTGGCCGTGGCAGACCGCGATCAAGGCGATCTTTCTCGACCGGGTGGATGTGATAGCCACCTACGAGCGCGAGGTTCATTCGCCCTCGCTCGACATGAAGATCCCCAGCGTCATCGCGCTCAAGCAGTATGTGAAGCCCAGCGAGTTTCCCGCGTTCACGCGTTTCAACCTGTTCCTGCGCGACCGCTTCAGTTGCCAGTTTTGCGGGGCGATGAACAATCTCACCTTCGACCACGTCATCCCGCGCCGGCTGGGCGGCAAGACCACCTGGGAGAACATCGCCACCGCCTGCGCACCGTGCAACATGAAGAAGGGTGGCCGCACACCGAGGCAGGCGGGCATGCAGCTCGCCAGCGAACCGATCCGCCCGACCCATTGGCAGCTGCAGCAGCACGGCAAGATGTTCCCGCCCAACTATCTCCACGAAACATGGCGCGACTGGCTCTACTGGGATATCGAACTGGAGGCGTGAAGAAGCGGTCAGCTTGGCCGATCTCGGCAGGCTCCCAGAGCATGCTGGTCAGGTCACCGCAGCTCGCTCGCGGAACTCGTCGCGCTGCCATTCGCCGCTTTCGAGCACTTCGGCCAGGTGCCGNGCGGCTTCGGCCATGTCCTCGAAGCGCAGATAGGCGGGCGCAAACCCGAAACGCAGGATATCGGGATCGCGAAAATCGCCGATGACGCCGCGCGCGATCAGCGCCTGGCAGATCGCGTAAGCCTCTGCATGGCGGAACGACAGCTGGCTGCCACGCTGGGCAGGATCGGCAGGACTGACGAGATCTAGCGTGACACCGCGTTCGGCAAGGCACTGGCGCAAGAATTCGGAGAGCGCCTGCGATTTGGCGTGGAGTCTCTCGACCCCGATTTCCCCGATCAGATCGACGCCCACTTCGAGCGCCGCGAGGCCGAGAATCGGCGGCGTTCCGCACTGGAGCCTGTCGATCCCCGGCGCGGGTTCGTAATCGTCGCTGAAGGCGAAGGGGGCGGCGTGCCCGAACCAGCCGGTGAGCGGCTGCCGCGCAGTTTGCAGGTGCCGTTCGGCGACAAAGGCATAGGCCGGTGCGCCCGGCCCGCCATTGAAGTATTTGTAACCGCAGCCAACCGCGAAATCGGCTCCGCACCCGCCAAGATCGACCGGCAGCGCGCCGCCCGAATGCGACAGGTCCCACAGCACCAGTGCTCCCGCTTCATGCGCCGCCCGGGTCATGGCGGCCATGTCGAACACTTCGCCAGTCTTGTAATGCGCGTGGGTCAGCAGCAGCAGCGCGACGTCCTCGTCCAGCGCGCAGGCGAGCTGTTCGCGCGGGGCCAGTCGCCGCTTGGCAAGGCCCTGCTTTTCCAGCCCCTCGATCATGTAGAGATCGGTCGGGAAATTGCCCGGCTCGCTCAGAACGGTCTTGCGGCCCGGGCGCATTTCAAGCGCCGCGGCAATCAGCTTGAACAGGTTCACACTGGTGGAATCGCAGGCAATGACCTCATGCGGTGATGCCCCGATCAGCGGCGCGATCTTGCCGCCGATCCGGAGCGGCCAATCGACCCAGTCGGCGGTGTTCCAGCTGCGGATAAGGCCCTCGCCCCACTCCTCGCGCACGACCTGTTCCATGCGAGCGGGCGTAGCTTTCGGCAGGCAGCCCAGCGAATTGCCATCGAGGTAGATGACGCCTTCGGGCACGATGAACCGATCGCGGAAGCCCGCCAGCGGGTCGCCAGCGTCGAGGATACGCGCGCGCGAATTCATCGGTTCATGCATCGGGNNGCTCGCGCAGAATGGCGCGGGTCAGGCCGGCATCGCCGCCCGCTATCTTCAGCGGCAGCGCGATCAGTTCGTAACGCCCTTCCGGAACCCCATCGAGCACCAGCCCTTCGAGAATGCGCATGTCATGCTCCAGCACCGCGCGGTGGGCATCCATCGTCTTGCTGTCCTGCGGATCGACACTGGGCGCATCGGTTCCGACCAGCTTGACGCCCTGCAATGCGAGCCATTCGATCGCTTCGGCATCGATCGCGGTGAAGCTGGCGTCCCATTGCTCGTGCGGGAAGGTTTCGAACGTGCGGAACAACACGCGGTCGGCGCTTTCGATATGCGGCAGATCGCCGACCGAAACCCTGCCACCGGTGACCCGCGTCGCATCCACCACCAGGCATTCCCCGATGTAGGGATCGAGCGCAACGCTGGCGATATCGGGAGCGGAAGCGGAATAATGCAGCGGTGCATCGCCATGCGTGCCCGAATGCGTGCTCATGGTCATCCGCCCGACATTGACNGGCGANCCNTCCTCCATCTTCCANGTGCGNTCGAANGCNAANGCGGTGTCGCCCGGCCANACGGGCAGNCCGGGGCGCAGCGTCTGCGAGATGTCCCAGATACGGCGGGGGCTTTTCCAGCTGCTCATAANGCGGTCCGCACGCTCAGGAGTTCGGGAAAGAAGGCGGCTTTCAGCACGCCCGCCAGATAGGGCACGCCGGGGGTGCCGCCCGTGCCTTTCTTGAAGCCGATGATCCGTTCCACCGTCTTGAGATGGCCGAAGCGCCAGCGCTGGAAATGATACTCCAGATCGACGAGCTTTTCGGCCAGTTCGTAGAGGTCCCAATAGGCTTGCGGATCGCGGTAGATCTCGGCCCATGCCGCCTCGACCGCGGGCGCATGCTCCCACGCCCTGGCCCGGTCGCGCTCGAGCACGCTGTCGGGAATGGCGAAGCCGCGCCGCGCCAGCAGCGCGATCGCTTCGGCGTAGATCGATTTGCGGGTGAGTTCCGCTTTCAGCCCCTCGGCCACGTCGGGCGTCGCCTCGTGCATGGTGACCATGTCCGGATTGCGTCCGCCAAGCAGGAATTCCATCATCCGGTACTGCGCGCTCTGGAACCCGCTCGATCCGCCCAGGTGTGGCCGGATGGTCGAATAGTCATGCGGGGTCATCGTGCTGAGCACATCCCAGCTCTGGATCAGCTGTCCCTGCGCACGCGCCACGCGCGCGAGCATCTTGAAGGAGGGCCGCAGGTCGTCAGCCCGGATGCATGCGCGCGCCTTGGTCAGCTCGTGCAGGCACAGCTTGAGCCACAGCTCGCTCGCCTGGTGGACGATGATGAACAGCATCTCGTCATGCGCTTCGGACGCGGGATGCTGCGCCGCGAGAATGCGCTCGAGATCGAGGTAGCTGGAATAGGTAACATCGGATGCCATGCCCGTTGCCCTAGCGTGCATCGGTCACCGATGAAACTACCCCTCGATCACCTGCGTGTGCGGATGATGCTTGTCGAGGTGGCGTTTGACGATGCGCAGGTTCTTGGTGTTCGAGCGGTAGACCACGTCGAATGCATCACCGATGATCGGCACGGCGCCGACCGCGCTGTCGATGCCGATATTGCCGATCATGCGCCACAGCTTCCACCGCGGTAGGCCGAGGTTCTTGGCTTCCCACACGATGTAGCCCGCGAGCGCTGCCGTCACGATATCGCCGATGACGGGGACAAAGCCGATGATCGTATCGAGCCCGATCGGATATTTGGTCCCCGGTACGACAAGGCTGCGTTCGAGCAGGTGCTCCATCGCCTCGATACGCTTGCGGATCGACACCGGATCGGTGCCGGTCGGCAGTTCCATCCCCAGGGGACGCGGGCGGTCGCGATTGTCCATGGCGGGTTAGATGGGGGCCCGCGAGAGCGGGAACAAGGGATGGATGTTCCACGGGTTTTCGGCGAACGCTTCGATATCGGCGCGTACCAGCGACCAGCGGATCGGCGCGCCGAGCGGGATGTAGCGATTGATGGCCAGCAAGGCGGTTTCGGCCTCGTAGAGATAGGACGCCGCCTCGACCCCGTCGCGCGCGTCCAGCGCCAGCGATACGAGATAATCGGCATCCTCGCTGCAGGCGCCCCGGCTTACCGCGCAGTTGAACTGGTTGAGGAACCAGCGCGGCGAGGCNTAGCGCGCCACGCGGTCGCGCAGCACGATATCGGCGGCGTCGGGTTCCGCCGCGCGCTGGGTCGACACGCCGATGGCGGCCAAGTTTTCGCTCAGCCCGTCAAACAGCAGGTCGGAGCCCGGCCCGCGCGGCAGATGGATNCGCAGCTGCGGCCCTTCGCCGCTGTCAGCGCGCCACCGGGCGACGCGCTGGCGGGCCTCGGTCCGCCGCTGTTCCAGCGTCATCGCTTCCCAACGTTCGGCGGGTGGCTGCGCAGTCGTCGACAGCGCGACCGGGACGATCCGCGTCGATGCCGACCAGCCGCCGATATTGAACGGCTGCATCAGCGCCTCGCGATCGATCGCCATGGCCAGCGCTTCGCGGTTGGCCGCGCTTCCCAGGAACCCCTCGGGGCGCCGGATCTCGAGACCGAACAGCCCGATTGCCGCATCGAGCCGCACATTGCCGCGCGACAACGGCCCGCTGTTGGCGAGCGGCAGCGAAGCCAGCCTTCCGCCGAGCACCAGGTCGAAGCGGGCCTGCGCGAAGCCCTCGGTCGCGTCCTCGGCATCGGTCGCATGGACCCGCAGCACGCGAATGGTGTCTTCCCATCCGGGCTGCTCGGGCAGGCCGCGCAATTCGGGCGGCAACGGCGCCAGCAGGCGCGAGCCGTCCTGCATGTCACCGCGCATGAGGCCGACGGGTTGATCGCCGAATTCGATGCCCAGTTCCGGCTGGGCCAGCAATTGCAGGAAATCGGGCATCGGACTGGTCAGCCGGATTTCGATCACCCGCCCGGTCATTGCACGGATATCGCGGATCTTGGCGAGATCGAGCCCGAGCGTGGTGCCCTGCAATTGTCGCACACGTCGCTGGAGCGCATCGCGCACCGCCTGCGCCGTCAGCCGATCGCCGCCCGCGAGGTCGAATTCGTTGATCCGGAAGATGTAACTTGCGCCGCCATCGGTGACGATCCAGCGTTCGGCCACCCCCGGCACGACTTCGCCCCGCGAATCGAGCCGCACCAGCCCGGTCGACAGCGCGCCGCGCACATGCTGGCCCGCATAGCCCAGCCGCACGCCCTGCGCTTCGAGTTCGGCAGGATCGGCAATGAAGGCGACATCCACCACCCCGTCGTCGCCGCCGGCGCTACAAGCGCCGAGCGCTGCGAACAGGAGTGCGAAAAGCCAAACGCGCATCATCGCCGGTTAGCAGGCTGCGCTTGCGGCGTCAGCCAGACAATTACAGTTTGCGCAGGCGGCGCTCGTCTTCGGAAAGCGGAGATGCGGCGGAGGTCGACCGCAGATAGGCGGGCGTATCGGTCTTGGTGCCCACCGGGGCACGCACGATCTTGGGGTCGATCTCGGTTTCGAAGGCGACTCCGAACCGGTCGTCCTGCGCCCAGGCGACATTGCCCTTGATCGTGCCGACATTGCGCAATTCGATGCCGACCCGGTCGCCGCGGGAAATCGCCATGCCGCCGGCTTCGGCCATCATCCCGCCAGCCGACAGATTGCGCACCTTGACGCGCACCGGTTCGGCCTGACCGTCGAGGGTCAGCTGCGCGAACAGAAACAGGCTGTCGCGACCAACATTGCGCGTATCGACCGAGGACATTGCTTGCGTCGTATCCCTAGATGCATTTCCCGGAACATCCACGATAGTCCCGGAACGGTCTGCACGCTAGGCTGGAGACCTAAAGAATCGGTTAGCGTGCGCTCAATCGTCGCGCGAGATCTTCTCGCGCCGTTCGTGCGCTTCCTGTGCTTCGACCGTCATGGTCGCCACCGGACGCGCGATCAGCCGCTTGAGGCCGATCGGATCACCGGTGACTTCGCACCAGCCATATTCGCCTTCGTCGATGCGCCGGAGCGCGGAATCGATCTTGGAGATGAGCTTGCGCTGACGGTCGCGCGTGCGCAGTTCGATGCCCCAGTCGGTTTCGGACGAGGCACGGTCGTTGAGGTCGGGTTCGCGGATCGGACCGTCCTGGAGCGACTGCAACGTCTGTCCGGCCGCATCGTGGATCGATTTCTTCCACTCCAGCAACAATACGCGAAAGTACTGCTGCTGCCGCTTGTTCATGTATTCTTCGGTATCGTCGGGAACGTAGTCGTCACCCACCGCAGCGCGTGCCTTGGCCAGCTTCCCGTTCTCATTTGCCACAGAGGCCATTGAGGACCCTCTTACCTGGTCGATTTAGACATCGGAACATGCCGCCCTGTCGGCCCGGATTTTTCCGGCGCTCCGAATGACCCGCTCGGCGCGTGCCTATAGGCAAGCGCCTGCGGGCACACAAGCGCCAATCCCGCACATCACCGAAATGCGTCCCACTGGACCAAAAACACTCTGCCAGCACCCGCGCCGCCCGGGAAAGAATCGCGAATTAACCATTTCTTGACCATAATTTGGCCAATTCTATCGCGTCCGGCACCTGAGCCGGTCTTGTTGGGGGAATGACCATGCAGCTGACCAGTATCGAAGGCGGCGGTGGCGAGATCATCCAGAGTGAAGACGGTGCGGCGCTGATCGCCGAATATCTGACCGAGTACGAAGGCGGCGCGATCGGTGCGCTCTACAGCCTAGGGGTGGCATTCTCGGCCGGCAGCAGCGGCGTGGAATGCGATCTGATCGAGGCGCACAAGTGGTTCAACATCGCGGCATCGAAGGGGCATGAGGAAGCCAGCTGGTGCCGTGCCGATATCGCCGAGGAAATGACCGCGCGCGAGATTGCCGAAGCCCAGCGCCGCGCGCGCGAATGGCTGGCCGACAGCAGCCGCAAAGCCGCCTGAGCGCTAATCTTTCCTGAACGGGGTCCGCGTCGCCAGATAGTTGCGATCGGCTGCAACACCCGCGCGCTCGCGTTCGAGGAAATCCTCTACCGCGCTGCGGAAACCGGCATCGGCGAACCAGTGCGCGGAAACCGTTTCCACCGGTTCATACCCGCGGGCCAGCTTGTGCCCACCCTGCGCGCCGGCTTCGACCCGCGCCAGTCCCAGTTCGATCGCTGCCTCGATCGCCTGATAATAGCACAATTCGAAATGCAGGAAGCGGATGTCGCGCGTGCAGCCCCAGTAACGGCCGTACAGCGCATCACCGCCGATGAAATTGAGCGCACCCGCCACCGGCTCGCCGTCCTGCAGTGCCAGCACCAGCAGGATCTTCTCCCCCATCCGTTCGCCCAGCAGATCGAAGGCCGCGCGGGTCAGATAGGGCGTTCCCCATTTTCGCGCGCCGGTGTCCTGGTAGAACGCCCAGAACGCATCCCAGTGTTCGGGCCGGATATCGCCGCCGCGCAGGTGGATGATGTCGACCTCTGCCTGCGCGGCGGCGCGCTCCTTGCGCAGGTCCTTGCGCTTGCGTGAGGCGAGCGTGGCGAGGAAATCGTCGAACCGGGCGAACCCGCGGTTGTGCCAGTGGAACTGGATATCGCTGCGCAGCATCCATCCGGCCTCTTCGAACAGCGGGTGCTGCGATGGTTCGATGAAGGTCGCATGCGCCGAAGAAAAACCGTTCTGGAGGCACAATTGTCCGGCAGCGGCCAGCAGCGGCGCAGCGAGCGCCTCATCCGAGAGGAGCAGCCGCGGGCCGGTAGCAGGCGTGAACGGGGCGGCGATCTGTAGCTTGGGATAATAGCTGCCCCCTGACCTTTCATAGGCATCGGCCCAGCTATGATCGAAGACGTATTCGCCTTGGCTGTGCCCCTTCAGATAGGCGGGCATGGCGGCCAGCAGCGGGCCGTCCTGCGTACTGATAACCAGCGGTGCGGGCTGCCAGCCGGTGCCGGGACCGACGCTGCCCGAATCTTCCAGCGCAGTCAGGAATTCATGGCTGACGAAGGGGTTGTCCGCTCCCGCCAGGGCGTTCCATTCGGCGCGCTCGAAAGCGCCGACCGAACCACTGACGCGGGCGGCCAGGTCGCCAGGCGTGCCAGCCTCGCTCATGCCACCCCCTCGCCCTCGGCGATCGGCGCATCGGCATGCAACGCCGCGATTTCGCGTAGCGTGGGTGTATCGACCGTCCAGGTCAGCACCGGCAGCCCGGCATCGCGCAACGCGGCGACCATCGGACTGGGCAGAGCCGCGACATGGTAGGCGATGAATTCGGGCCGCGCCGCCCACACCACGAGCCGCCGCTGCCAGCCCTTTTGCGTCTGCCCCTTNTCGTCCTCGCGCATGACGAGGCCCTGCACCGTCTGCGGCGCATGCCGGCGGAACCAGCGCGAAACCCGTGGGTCGAAGCTCATCACCGCATGCGGCCCCGAATAGCCCGCGAGCGCATCGCGCACGGCTTCGCAGCTTTGCGCCACATCGTAGCGCCGGCGCGACTTGATCTCGATCAGCAGCGGCACCTGACCATCGACCAGCGCGAGCAGATCGTCGAGCCGGGCAAGCTTGTGTTCGGTATCGAGGAAGGCCAGCTGCGCCAGCTCTTCGGCCGAATATCCCGCCGTCGGACCGCTGACCCCGGTCAGCCGGTCGAGTTCCCAGTCGTGCATCAGGATTGCCGCATGGTCCTGGCTGCGCTGGATATCGCATTCGATACCCATTCCCCGCTCCATCGCTCCGGCAAAGGCGGCGAGCGAGTTCTCCGGCACGCCGTCGCTGTGGAGCCCGCGGTGGGCGTAGCTCCAGTCGCGCAGCCACCCGACCCGTGCCGGATCGGGTGAAGGCGCCAGATGACGATCAAGCCTTGAGAGCAACGATCGCATCGACCTCTACCGCGGCATTCAGCGGGAGCGCAGGCACGCCCACCGCGCTGCGCGCATGTTTGCCCGGATCACCGAACACTTCGTACATCAGGTCGGACGCGCCGTTGATGACCTTNGGCTGGTCGTAGAAGTCGGGCGTGCAGGCGACGAAGCCGCCCAGCTTGACGAAATGCGCCACCCGCTCGATCAGCCCGGCGGCCTCGAGCTGCGCCAAGATCATCAATCCGCAGGCCCGCGCGGCTTGCTGGCCCTGCTCTAGCGTGACGCCCTCGCCCAACTTGCCGGTGACCAGTTCGCCATCGACGAAGGGCAGCTGGCCCGAAACAAAGGCAGTATGGCCATCGACCACCACCGGCTGGTAGCTGGCGACGGGGGCAGCGGCATGCGGAAGCGCGATGCCTCTCGCGCGGAGACGGTCGTGGATGCTCATGCGGGTTCCTTCTCGATTTCGCCCATCAGCCACGGCAGCGCTTCGTCCCAGCTATCGATGCGGGCGTCGGCGTGGCCGGCGGTATGCGCGCAATCGATATGCGGGGCGAGCAGCGGTTCGCCGCACAGATGGAGCGTGGTGATGTTCGCACCCGCCGGGCCAAGCGTTTCGCGGGCCGAGCGGTGATGCTGCGCCAGATCGTCGATGAAAACTGCCTTGCTCGGCCGGTATTCGTCGAGGATCGCCTGCAACGCGGGACCCTTGGGGCCCTGGTTGGTGAACACGCGAGCGTCGAGCCCGTGGTCGATCAGCTGCGCCCGGCGCATTTCCTGGCGCTTGTCGACGAGATTGGTGAGGATCACGACATCGGCGTGTTCGCGCAGCGCGGCGATCCCTTCGATCGCGCCGGGGATCGGCGTCTGGCGATGCATTTCGGTATCGAAGAAGCCGCCCAGCTTGCGCCAGATTTCCTCGGGGGCGAGGATCTCGCCGCTGTCCTGCCAGCGCAGCGCCTGGGCGAAATCGTTGCCTTCCATGCGGAATTCGACGCCTTGCGTTTCGGCCAGCCAGTCGCGGAAGGGCGCGACCATGTAGAGCAGCACTTCATCGCAGTCGGATATGATCAGTGGGCGGGTCATCTGGACAGCTCCCTGGCCGCAGCGACCAGCGTTTCGGGGGTGGTGTCCAGCGCGTCGGCGGCAAGGACGAGATCGGGTTCGTGATTGGCAAGAAATTCGAGCACTGCAGCCTGAACGCCGCGATCGCTCAGCCCGTTCCGCAATCGCTCGGGCGTGAGGCCGGTCAGCGACAGCAGGCGCTCGGCCCGCTTGTCGTCGGCCAGCGCCCAGCCGAGCGCTTCGAGCGCCAGCACCTCGGGTGGCCGCATTTCGCCATTCGTCGGTTCGCGAATAATTGTCAGCGCTCCCGCTTTTGCATAAGGCCCATGCGCATTCGCATGGAGTCCGCGCCAAGTGGCAAAGAGAATCCTCGTTGTCGAGGACAACGACCTCAATCGTAAGCTGTTCTGTGACGTCCTGAAGGCGAACGGACATGAAGTCGTGCCCGTGGCCGATGGCCGCAACGTGGTGGCGACCGCGCAGCGCTTCGTTCCCGATCTGGTGATCATGGACATCCAGCTGCCGCATGTCAGCGGGATCGACCTGATCGGGCAGCTCAAGGCCGATGCCGCGCTGGCCGGCGTGCCGGTGCTGGCGGTGACCGCTTATGCCGGCAAGGGCGACGAGGAGCGGATCCGCGATGCGGGCGCGGCGGACTATCTCGCCAAACCGGTGTCGATCGGGCCTTTCATGGCGGCGGTGAAAGCGCTGCTGCCCGACTAGCCATGCTTGACAAGCGGCCGTCATAACCGCTTTGCCGGCTGCCACCCCCCGCCCGCACCCGTGCGGGCCGCAACGCGATAGAGAACTGGACCCGATATGGACCGCACCGCCGTCGACGCCAAAATCCGCGAACTGGCCGAGCCTTTCAACAAGAAGGGNGTCGAGATCACCGAGGGCACCACCTTCGCCAACGATCTGGAATTCGACAGCCTGACGGTGATGGACTTCGTTGCCGAGATCGAGGACGAATTCGACATCATCATCTCGATGAACCAGCAGGCCGAGATCGAGACCTACGGCCAGCTCGTCGATGCGGTCACCAAGCTGCAGGCCGCCTGATGAGCCGCGGCATCTCGCAATCCGACCAGCCGATCGAGCGCAGCGGCGACGGCACCGACCTGTTCTCGAAGTTCGACGACATCATCGCGCTGCGCGAGGGNCTGCTCGCGAGCGGGCAGGAAGANCCCTTCAGCCTGGTGATGGAAAAGGTCCTCTCGCCGACCCGCGCGATCTGCAACGGCCGCGAGACGATCCTGCTCGGCACCTACAATTACATGGGCATGACCTTCGATCCCGACGTNATCGAGGCGGGCAAGCAGGCGCTGACCGACTTCGGCAGCGGGACCACCGGCAGCCGCGTGCTCAACGGGACCTACCAGGGCCACAAGGAGTGCGAAGACGCGCTGCGCGAATTCTACGGCATGGATCACGCCATGGTCTTCTCGACCGGCTACCAGGCCAATCTCGGGATCATCTCGACCATCGCGGGCAAGGGTGACTACATCATCCTCGACATCGACAGCCANGCCAGCATCTGGGACGGCTGCGCGATGGGCAATGCCGAGGTCGTGCCGTTCAAGCACAACGACATCGAGGCGATGGAAAAGCGGCTCAAGCGCATTCCCGAAGGCGCGGGCAAGCTGGTGATCCTCGAAGGCGTCTATTCGATGCTGGGCGATGTCGCCCCGCTCAAGGAAATGGTCGCGATCGCGAAGCGGCACGGCGCGATGGTGCTGGTCGACGANGCGCATTCGATGGGCTTCATCGGCGAGAACGGCCGCGGCGTGGTCGAACAGGCCGGCGTGATGGACGATGTCGATTTCATCATCGGCACCTTTTCGAAGAGCGTCGGGACGGTGGGCGGGTTCTGCGTCTCCAACCANCCCAAGTTCGAGATCATGCGGCTGGTCTGCCGCCCCTATGTGTTCACTGCCAGCCTGCCACCGAGCGTGGTGGCGACCGCGGCGACCAGCATCCGCAAGCTGATGCACGGGTCGAACAAGCGCGCGCATCTGTGGGAAAATTCGAAGACGCTGCACAAGGGGCTCAAGGATCTCGGCTTCGCGCTCGGCACCGACGAACCGCAGAGCGCGATCATCGCGGTGATCATGCCCGATCTGGAACAGGGCGCGGCAATGTGGGAGGCGCTGATCAAGGGCGGCCTCTACGTCAACCTCGCCCGCCCGCCCGCAACCCCGGCCAACATGACGCTGCTGCGCTGTTCGCTCTGCGCCGAGCACAGCGAGAGCGAAGTGGCGCAGATCCTGTCGATCTTCGAGGCCGCGGGCAAGCAGGTCGGGATCATCTGATCCGGAACGAAGTGCCGGGATGGGGCGTCCCATGGTGGAAAAGGAGATTCCACCATGAAGACGACCAATTCAGGCAGCGCCCGCTATGACGGGCTGGGCAAGGACGGCAAGGGCCATGTCAGCACGCAATCGGGCGCGCTGAAGGACCAGCCCTATGGCTTCCAGACCCGGTTCGAGGATGCCGCGGGCACCAATCCCGAAGAGCTGATCGCGGCGGCGCATGCCAGCTGCTTCACCATGGCGCTGTCGTTCAAGCTGGCCGAGGCCGGCCACAGCGACGGATCGGTCGAAACCGACGCCGAGGTGACGCTGGAGAAAGTGGATGACGGCTTCGTCGTCACCCGCTCGGCGCTGTCGACGCGCGGCAAGGTGCCCGGGCTGGACCAGGCGAAGTTCGAGGAACTGGCCGCTGACGCCAAGGCCAATTGCCCGATCTCGAAACTGCTCGACGCCGAGATCACGCTGGAAACCAGCTTCGCGAACTGAGCGACAGCGATAGCGGCGCGGGCGGCCAGGCGCTGCCCGCGCTTGGCCGCTGCGGCAATCAGCCCCGCGGCGCGCGGTCTTCGAGCGGCGCGGGGTTGGCGCACGGCCCGCCCGCATCATCCTCGCCGCCGCCGAGCTGGGTCAGCACCAGCACGCCGCCGACCACCAGCACCACGAAGACCGTGGTCACCGTGCCGAGATATTTGTCGATCACCCGCTTGATCGGCGCACCGAAGACGCGGAACAGGATGCCCACGGTCATGAAGATCAGCGCGCGGGCGAACAGGCTGGACAGCACGAAAGTGACGAGGTTCATGCCGACGAAGCCGGCAGTGATCGTCAGCAGCTTGAAGGGCACCGGCGTGGCGCCGGCAATCAGGATCGCTTCGAAATCATATTCGCGCAAATGGCAGGCCGCGACCGGGAACGCGTCGGTCAGGCCCAGCGCGCCGATCAGCCAGACGCCGACCGTGTCGTAGAGCCCCCAGCCGATCGCATAGCCGAGCAGCGCGCCCGCGACCGATGCCAGCGTGGCGACCAGCGCGAACTTCACCGCCTTCTTCGGTTCGGCCAGGCACATCAGCCCGAGCAGCGGATGCGGCGGGATCGGGAAGAAGCTGGATTCGACGAAGCAGAAGAACGCCAGCCAGCCCACCGCATGCGGATGCGAAGCCTTGTCCATCGTCCAGTCGTACAGCCCGCGCAGCGGTTTCATGATCATGATCTGGGAAATTCCCTCGCATCCCGTGGTGCGCCGGGATTAGGCGAGCCGCCGAGTGTAGGCAAGCACGACCATAGAACCTATTTGGTTCTTTTTGATTGACATTATCACGCTCTTTGGGTACATACAGCGAACATCGCGATAGTGTGATTCACCGGCCCACGGGCCGTAGCGGGCGGCCTTCTCACGAGGGCCGCCCTTCGTCGTTTCACGCTGCGCATCATCGGGAGGATCGCATGAAACGTTCGCCGCCTGCGGACCGGCACGCCTGGGAAGACGCGTTCATCGCGGGCTTGCGCGCATATGGCATGGGCAGCCGCGCGGCGCAGGCGGCCGGGGTCAGCGACNNCACACCCTATGCCCNGCGCAAGCGCAGCGCGGCATTCCGCCAGCGCTGGGACCAGACGCTGGCCGATTACCGCGCCCGCCGGCCGGCCAAGCTGCGCAACCGCGCGGACAAGCCCGCCCCGCGCCAGTGGCAGCGCACCTTTCTCGAAGCGCTGTCCGAGACATCGAATGTGTCGGCTTCGGCCAAGCGGGCGCATGTTCCGCCGCGCGGGGCCTATCGCCTGCGCCGCTGCGACAGCGATTTCGCTGACGCATGGCGCGCCGCGCTGTTCGAAGGCTACGCCAATCTGGAGATGGAAGTGCTCGGCTATCTGCGCGACCCGGCCCCGAAGCAACGGATGGATGTGGCCTCCGCGTTGCGGCTGCTTGCCGCGCACAAGGACCCGATCGCCGGCGAGCGTGCCACGCGCGCCAATGTCAGCGCGGCCGAGGTGCGCGCCTCGATCGAACGCAAGGTGGAGATTTTCCGCCGCCAGATCGCCAACCGCCGCGAGCCTGCCGCCGATGAACANTGAACCCACCCGCCCGGGCTTGTTCGCGCGGGCCCGCAGCGCAGCACGCGACGCCTTCGTGGCCGGGCTCGACCAGGCCGAACGCAATGAATGGCCCTATGACTTCCGCAACACGGCGCATGACGGGCAATTGCCGCCCGAGTGCGACTGGCGGATCTGGCTGATGATGGCCGGTCGCGGCTTCGGCAAGACGCGTGCGGGTGCCGAATGGGTTCGTGATATTGCCGAAACGAACCGCGGCGCACGGATCGCGCTGGTCGCTGCATCGCTGGGCGAGGCGCGCGCGGTGATGGTCGAGGGCGACAGCGGGATCCTCGCCTGTTCGCCGCCCGACCGGCGCCCCGCCTACGAACCCTCGCTGCGCCGGCTGCGCTGGGCCAATGGCGCGCAGGCGACGCTGTTCTCCGCCGCCGAACCCGAAAGCCTGCGCGGTCCGCAGCACAGCCATGCGTGGTGCGACGAGCTGGCCAAGTGGAGCAACGCCCGCCGCCGCGCGATTTCGGCGTGGGACAATCTGCAGCTTGGGCTCAGGCTGGGTCCGAACCAGCAAGTGCTTGCCACCACGACACCGCGCGCGGTTGCCCCACCGGGGGTTCGACGATCGACGTCGAAGCGCGAGCGGCGATCGGAGCGATTATCGATGCAATTGCAACACTGTCGATTATTCGCAACGAATGACGGGAACCGCAGGCGGCTGGTATCGTTCGGCTGTCACGGGAAGGGATCCCGGTTGTGGAACCCATTCTCATCGCGCAGGAAAAGCGGCATTCTTGCCACAGGTCCTGCCGATTGTTTTCTTGCCACCTTATGGGTTGAAAGTTAGATACGGTCCACTCGGTGGCTCCAAATCGCAAAAAGGGGAAACTATAATGCGGAAATTCGTCATAGGAATGGCGATGGCCTCTACGGCCCTTGCATCGCCTGCCCTGGCAAAGGACGACAGCTGGTATATCGGTGCCGAATTCGGTTCGATGCTGGTCGAAGACAGTGAATTCGACGTCAATGACGGCGCTTCGACGCACGAAGTAAACCATGACTATGGTTTCGACGGCGGCGGCTACGTTGGCTATGACTTCGGTGGCTTCCGCCTCGAAGCCGAAGTCAGCTATCGTCAGGCAGATCTCGACTCGGTCGAAGCTGGTCCGACTGGCCTGCCGGTTGGCGGCGGCACGGTCCTTCCGGCTGGCATCTACACCGTTGGCGGTGACGCCAGCGCCCTGTCCTTCATGCTCAACGGCCTGCTCGACTTCGGCGACGACGATGGCCTGCAGGGCTATGTCGGCGGCGGTATCGGTGTTGCGCGTACCAGCTACGAAGTGACGCCCTTGGCCAACTTCTCGTCGACAGTCGACGATTCGGACAGCGGCCTCGCATACCAGGCCCTGGCCGGTATCCGCGCTCCGCTGACCGACAGCATCGATGTCGGCCTGCGTTATCGTTTCTTCCGCGCTACGGAAGTCGAACTGGTCGATCTCGGCGGCAATACTCTCGAAGACGACTTCACCAGCCACTCGCTGATGGGTACGCTTGAGTTCAACTTCGGTGAGCCGGCAGCACCGCCGCCGCCTCCCCCGCCGCCGCCGCCGCCTCCCCCGCCGCCGCCGCCCCCGCCGCCGCCGGCGCCGGTCTGCGAGACGGGTCCGTACATTGTCTTCTTCAACTGGGACAAGTCGGACATCACTCCGGAAGCAGCGACGATCCTCGACAACGCCGTGTCGGCCTATGCCAACTGCGGTACGGCTGCAGTCATGCTCGCCGGTCACACCGACCGTTCGGGTTCGGTAGCCTACAACATGGGCCTCGCCGAGCGCCGCAACGCATCGGTCCGCGGCTATCTCAGCTCGCGTGGTATTCCGGACGGCCGGATCACCAGCGAAGCCTTCGGCGAATCGCAGCCGCGCGTACCCACCGCCGACGGTGTCCGCGAACTGCAGAACCGCCGTGTCGAAATCACTTACGGTCCGGGTTCGGGCATGTAAGCGAACGGCGATACGCCAAAATGAAGAGGGGCCGGAGCAATCCGGCCCCTTTTTCGTTATGGGATGACGGACTGTCTGCAACCGAAAGGATCGCCATGAACTACCTTCGCCTGATACCCGCCGCGAGTGCACTCGCACTGGCAGGATGCGCCACCGTAGACGATCTGGCCGACAACCGCGTCGGGCAGACGACGCTGCGCTTCGCCAACGGCCTGCCCGCTGGCACGGTGCAATTGCTCAGCAATGGGCAAACGGTGACCCTGGCGGTCGCGGCTACCGGCATGTCGCCAGGCGAACATGGCTTTCACCTGCATACCACGGGCAAGTGCACTGCCCCCGACTTCACCAGCGCGGGCGGTCATCTCAATCCCGGCGGGCAAACCCACGGCGCATTGTCCCCCGGGGGCAAGCACCTCGGTGACATGCCCAATCTGACGATCGGGGAGAACCGGACCGGTTCGGCACAGGTCGAGCTAACCGGTGACGCCCGGGTCGTGCTCGACGAAATCTTCGACGAAGACGGCACAGCGGTCGTGGTTCACGCAGGGGCGGACGATTATCGCACCGATCCAGCCGGCGATGCCGGTTCGCGGATCGCCTGCGGGGTGCTCTCCAGCGTCTAGATAGTCTCACCCGCGGCGCGGGCACGCTCGACGACGCTGGCGGCAGCTTCAGGAACCAGCTTCAACGCTGCGATAAGCAGCACCAGACCGAATGGAGCCGCCACCAGTGTCGAGAGCACGCCGAGCGACAGGTCGTCACCATTGGTTGCCGAGACATAGCCCGCCATGAACGGGCCGAGGCCCAGACCGATCAGCGTGGTCGAGAGGAAGAACGTTGCCGTGGCCATTCCGCGCATGCGCGGGAGCACCAGCGCCTGGCTCGAGGCGGCTGCCGCGCCGAGCGCGGCCGCGCTGAGCATTTGGGCGAGGAATGCGCCGATGTAGAAAAGCACGACATCATCGGTGGTATAGGCAAGCCACATTGCGGGAACGGGCATGATCAAGCCGAACAGGATGACCCACACGCGCCCGTCGGGTCGCCGCTCGAGCAGGAAGTCAGCCATGCGCCCGCCGAGGATGACGCCGAGGAAGCCGGCCACCGCGGCAGGGGCGCCCAGGAACCAGCCGAGATCGGTCTTGTTCACGCCCAGCGCGCGTTCGGCATAGGGCGCGCCCCAGTAGGAAGCGGCATAGGCGGTGAAGGCGACCGTGCCGTACCCCAGAATGACACACAGGAAGGCGGGCGAGCCCCAGGTCAGCTTGAACGTGGGCAGATCGCGTGCGCGCAGCCCCATGGTCCAGCTGAACACGGCATAATACCCCACGCCGAGGAATACCCATTGTTCGACCACGCCGGTGAGAAGCCAGAGCACCCATGCAAGCGCGGCGAAAAAGGCTGCGCCGAGAAGATTGCCNATCAGCGCCTTCTTGCCGCGAGCGGCCGCACCGAAGACGGTAAANGGTGGAATGACCTGGAAAAGNTCCTGCAGGAAGCCGCGGAACGGTGCGGGATCCTCCGGCGTCGGCAAACCGTCGATCGCGCCGCGAACCGGTTCGCGCAGGGTCAGCACCCACAGCGCCAGCAGCAGCCCGGGTATGCCCACAGCGAGGAANGCCGCCTGCCAGCCGACCAGGCCCAGCGGACCGCCNCCGGGATAGGCGGCGTTCCAGTTTTCGACGATCAAGCCGCCGATGAGCAGCGAGATACCGCCGCCGATGTACAGGCCGGATGAATAGATCGCCAGGGCCGTCGCCCGCAGGCGCGCNGGAAACCAGTCGGAAATGAGCGAATAGGCGGACGGGCTGGCGGTCGCTTCGCCGACCCCGACCCCGATCCTTGCCGCGGTCAGGACGGTCGCGTTCTTGGCGAAGCCCGATAGTGCGGTCATCGTCGACCACAGCGCGAGGCCGAGGGCCATCAGGCGAACGCGTTTCCAGCTGTCGGCCAGCTTGCCCAGCGGGATGCCGAACAGCGCGTAGAAGACAGCAAAGGCGGTGCCGTAAAGAAAGCCGAGGTAATCGTCCTCGACGCCCAGATCGGCCTTGATGTCGTTGGCGAGGATCGAGAGGATCTGCCGGTCGATGAAGTTCAGGACATAGATCAGGACCAGGACGCTGAGGGCGTACCAGCTATAGGCCGGGACCTTGTCCGTTCCGCTGCCTACCGCCGGTTCCTGTGGCACTGCGGCGCCCTTCGCTTCGGTCACTTCCCCACTCCGCTATTGCGTTATATCCTCTGAGTAGGGGGTGGTATCGACAAGCCCCGCGTCGGCAAAGCCTTTTCGGCGCAGGCGGCATGAATCGCATGTCCCGCAGGCCTGACCCTCCGCCGTCGGATCGTAGCACGACCAGCTCCACGCCGGGTCGAGCCCCAGCCGGTCGCATTCGCGCGCGATATCGGCCTTGGACATGTGCTGCAGCGGAGCATGGATCGCGAACGGCCGACCCTCGACACCTTGCTTGGTGCCAAGCCGCGCGGTTTCCGCGAAGCTCGCGATGAATTCGGGACGACAATCGGGATAGCCCGAGTAATCGAGTGCATTCACCCCGATAAAGATATCGCGCGACGCCGCAGTTTCAGCGAAAGCCGTCGTCAGTGCCAGGAACACCAGATTGCGCGCAGGCACATAGGTAACGGGGATCGTGTCGCCGACACCGNCTTTGGGAACATCGATCTCGTCGGTCAGCGCCGAACCGCCGAACTGGCGCAGATCGAGGGGCAGCTCGACATGCCGCTCNACTTCCAGTTTCTCGGCGATTGCCCGCGCCGATTGCAGCTCGCGGATATGCCGCTGGCCATAATCGATCGTCAGCGCATGAAGCGAATGCCCCCGTTCGCGCGCGATCGCAGCAGTTACCATGGAATCGAGCCCGCCCGAAAGCAGGATGACGGCGGGGCCGGGAGTGTCGGACTGGGTCATGCCCGCCCGCTATGCGCGAATGCAGCGNGCTGCAAGCCGGGCGATCAGTTGCAGCGGCCCGTCTGGCGCGCTTCGGCGGTGAACTGGAAGGGCTTGCCCCCGGCGATCCCCTGGCCATCGATCTGGACNAGTCCGGTCGATTCCTTGCGGATATGGGTCCGTCCATATCCATTGCCGCGGCAAGTGTATTGCACCGTGACGTCGCTGGCGCTGTTCTCGACGACGAACCGGTTGCAGTTCGTCCCGGGATGGCGAAGCTGGAGGAATTCACGCCCCGTGCGCAGGCAGATCTTGCGCACATTGCCACCGTCGCGGAAGCGCAGCTCCCATTCGCCCCGGTCGAGCGTATCGAGCATGTCGAGCGATGCCTGCGCAACGCCCGGAACCGCCAGAAGTGCGAACGGCGCACCAAGCGCCGCGAGAATGAATGCCCGTTTGCGAGCCATATCGGAATTGACCTTTCGTCCGTGAAACCAGACGCGCCCGTGATTCGCCTGCATTACATCACAATCACTCTGAACCGTTGTAAAACAACGACACGTCTCGTCAGACAGTTATCTCGAACTGTTTCGAGCAGAATGCGCAATCGACCCGGACGATCCCGTCAGGGTCGCGCATTTCGACCCGCTGNTCTTCGGGAAACCGTTCGAGAACCGAGCGGTAGTGTTCGACCGAGCAGCGGCAACCGCGCGCAATGGCAGCCCCTGGCTGGACGCGCACTTCGGTTTCCTCGTGGAACAGCCGCCAGGCGATCGCCTCGAGCGAAAGCTCGTCGTCGAGCAGTTCGTCATGGCGCAGCGAACCGGCGAGGATCGCGACATGTTCCCATTCGGGATGATCGAGCTTGGCATGGAGGCGCTCGCGGCCTTCCTCGCCTTCGGGCAGATGCTGGACCAGCAGGCCCGCAGCGCGCACGCCGTCGTCATCGGACCGGACCGCGCAGCGGAGCAGCGTGGGGACCTGTTCCGACTGATAGAAGTAGCGCTCGCACGCTTCGGCCAGCGTGTCGCCCTCGAGCGGGACGATTCCCTGATACCGCCCCTGTCCACCGGCGAGATCGAAGGTGATCGCCAGATAGCCCTTGCCGAACAGCGCGAACAGCGAAGGGTTGGCGCCGAGTTCAGCCAGCTTGGCCGGGTCGAAATCGACATGGCCGCGCAATTCTCCGCCCTTGTAGTCGCAAACCAGCAGGTTGACTGCACCGGCCTCCGTCTGTGCCTGCATGGTGACCTGCGAGCCGTCATCCTTGACCAGGCCGCCCATCAGCACGGCAAGAACCAGCGCTTCGGCCAGCAGATGCGTGATCGGCGGCGGATAATCATGCGCGGCAAGAATGACATCGAGCGTGTCGTCGAGCCGCACGAGCCGTCCCCGCGCATGCCGTGCGGGAATGGTGAAGGCGAGCAGGCGATCCGAATATGTTTCGTCGGTCGTAGCGGGAATAGCGTCCATCGCCGCCATATGGGGCGCGTTCGGCAAAATGTTAGAGCGGGCGAAACGCCATCAGATTTTGTCGAAACACCACAACAGCACCGACTTCTGGGCGTGGATGCGATTTTCCGCCTCGTCGAAGACGACCGACTGGTCACCTTCGAAGACTTCCTCGGTCACTTCGTCGCCGACATGCGCGGGCAGACAGTGCAGGAATTTCGCTTCGTGCTTGGCCGATGCCATCAGCGCATCCGAAACCTGGAAGGGTGCCATCGCGGCCAGCTTGTTATGGACATGCTCCTGACCCATCGAGACCCAGGTATCGGTGACGACGATATCGGCGTCGGCAACGGCTTCCCGCGCATCGTTGGTCAGCGTGACTTTGCACCCGGCCGCACGCGCCATGTCGATAAATTCGGCCTCGGGTTCATAGCCTTTCGGAGTACCGACCCGGACATTGAACTTCATCAGCGCGGCAGCCTCGAGGATCGAATGCAGCACATTGTTGCCATCGCCGAGCCAGGCAAGTTCGAGACCCGGCAGCGCCTTGCCATGTTCGACCACCGTCAGCAGGTCGGCAACGATCTGGCAGGGATGCGAACGGTCGGTGAGCCCGTTGATGACCGGTACGGTCGCATGCCGCGCCATTTCCAGCGCCTTATCGTGATCGTCGGTGCGCAGCATGATCGCGTCGACCATCCGGCTGAGCACGCGTGCGGTATCGGCCACACTTTCCCCGCGACCCAGCTGGCTGGTGCCCGAATCGAGAATCAGCGCCGAACCGCCNAGCTGCCGCATCGCGATATCGAAGCTGACCCGGGTGCGCGTGGAATTCTTTTCGAAGATCATGCCNAGCACATGGCCCGCCAGCGGCGCATCGGCATCGGCGCGGCCTTTCGGCCAGGCCTGCCGCGCNGCCTTGCGGTCCTGCGCGTCGTTGATCATGGCGGCGATCGCGTCCCCGCCTGCATCGGAAAGATCGAGGAAATGCCGCATCGTGTCGCTCCGCTTAGCCGGCTGCGTCATAGCTTGCGGCGCCCGCCGAAAGCTTGTCGAAGAACTCGTCGAATTCGGCGTCGCCCGCCACCAGCGGCGGCAGGATACGCAGCGTNTTGTCGCCCGCGGCCACGGTCAGCAGCTGGTGGTTGTCGCGCAGGTGGACGAAGAACGGCCGGCTTTCGACTTTCATCTTGAGGCCGAGCATCAGGCCCTTGCCGCGAACGAGCTCGAANATTTCGGGGTAATTGCCGATGAACTGCTCGAGACGGCTGCGCAGCCGCTCGCCCTTCCCGGCCACCTCGTTCAGGAACGTGTCGTTCGCTACGGCTTCCATGACCGCCTTCCCGGCTGCCATGGCGAGCGGGTTGCCGCCATAGGTCGANCCGTGNGTGCCGAAGCCCATNCCGCGAGCGGCCTTNTCGGTGGCAAGGCANGCNCCCAGCGGGAAGCCGCCGCCGATACCCTTGGCGGTCGCCATGATATCGGGCTCGATCCCGTAATGCTCGTAAGCGTAGAGCTTGCCGGTCCGTGCGACACCGCATTGTACTTCGTCGAACACCAGCATCAGATCGTTGTCATCGGCCAGCTTGCGCAGGCCATGNATGAACTCGTCCGAACCGGGACGGATGCCGCCCTCGCCCTGGATCGGCTCGACGAGGAAGCCGGCAGTCTTGTCGCTCATCAGCGATTTGGCGTGGTCGAGATTGTCGAATTCCGCATATTGGAACCCGGGAAGCANCGGCATGAAGCCTTTGTGCATCTTCTCCTGGTTCGAGGCGCTGATCGTGGCCATCGTCCGCCCGTGGAATGCGTTGGTGAAGGTGATCAGTTCGGTACGCTGCGCATCACCGTCCTCATGCTGGTGGTACGCCCGCGCCGTCTTGATCGCCGCCTCGACCGCTTCGGCACCCGAATTGGTGAAGAACACCGTATCGGCGAAGGTCTTGTCGACCAGCATCTGCGCCAGTTCCTCACCCTGCGGGCTGCCATAGAGGTTGGAGACATGCATCAAGGTCTCGGCCTGGCGCTGGATCGCCCCGATAAGCCCCGAATGGCTGTGGCCGAGCAGGTTGACGGCAATCCCGCTGGCGAAATCGAGATAGCGCGTGCCATCCTCGTCGATCAGATGACAGTGCTCGCCCTTTATGGGGCGCACGCCGCAGCGCGGGTAGACGGGCATCAGCGGTGAAATCGACATGGGTCCTCCAGCGGCACCGGTTGGGCAGTGCATTCTCGGGGTGAAAGACAAATGGCGGCCCCTGAAGGAACCGCCATCTGCGTGTTTGCCAGCGATCTATTGCGTCTCGCGGTTCCGGTCAAACCGGATCGCGGGAGGCAAGGCCTCAGCCCTGGGCAGGGACGAGGTTGACCGCCGAATGCTTGCCGCGTCGGTCGACTTCGAGATCGAATTCGTACCGTTCGCCTTCGTTGATCCCGGCGAGGCCCGAGCGCTCGACCGCGCTGATGTGAACGAAAGCGTCGGGCTGTCCGTCGTCGCGAGTCAGGAAGCCGAAGCCCTTCATCGAGTTGAAGAACTTGACCGTGCCGGTCGCCTTCTCACCCGTCAGCTCGCGGCGGGGTGCGCCGCCTGCGTCACCGCGCGATTCGACGGCAATCACATCGCCGACGACCTGGAGGTCCTGCGCCGACACCTTGCCGCCACGATCGACGAGGTTGAATTCCAGTTCCTGCCCTTCGGCGAGGCCTTCGAGGCCCGCGCGTTCGACCGCGCTGATGTGGACGAACACGTCCTCACCGCCGCCTTCCTGCTGGATGAAACCGAAACCCTTCTGGCTGTTGAAGAATTTCACCGTGCCCTTGCCGGTGCCGACGACCTGCGCGGGCATGCGGTTGAAGCCGCCGCCTCCGCCACCGCCGCCGCGATCACCGCCGCCGCCACGATTGCCGCCGCCGAAACCGCCACCGCGATTGCCGCCGCCNAANCCGCCGCCACGATCGCCACCGCGGTCACCGCCGCCGAAACGATCGCCCTGGAATGCCTCGTGGGGAGCAAAATCGGACGGGGGCCCGCCGAAATTGTCGTAACCGTCTTCGCCGAAACCGTCGCGCTTGTCCTTACCGCGGCGGCGCCCTCTGTCGTAACCCATAACTCGAACAATACCTTGTCGTGCAGTCCAGTATCCAAACCCGCCAGAGCGAAGAACTGCTGTTCACACCGACGCGGACAGGCACGAAACCCACCCTCACGCAACCTTTATAGCGCGAAAGATGTCCACGCGCGAATGATTTAGCTGCAAGTACCAGCAAAGCGCAGAAATGTGACATTTTCGCATAGGCTTTGCGAGCGAATGATCGCTTGAACGCAGCCACTTGGTTCGGCACAGGGCANGCATGGATTTACTCGCCCTATTCAGCGATCCCGCCGCCTGGCTGGCGCTGCTCACGCTTATCGCGCTCGAAGTCGTGCTCGGCGTCGACAATCTGATCTTCATCGCGATCCTGTCGAACAAGCTGCCCGAACACCAGCAACAGCGGGCCCGGCGGATCGGGCTGGCGCTTGCCCTGATCATGCGGATCGGCCTGCTCATGCTGATCGGCTGGCTGGTGACATTGCAGGCCCCGCTGTTCGACCTCGGCCTCGTCGGGGCCCCGAACGAATACGGCAAGCCCAGCTTCGAAACCGCGTTCTCGGGACGCGACCTGATCCTNCTGGCCGGGGGACTCTTCCTGCTGTGGAAGGCGACCAAGGAAATCCACCATTCGATGGAGCCGGAGGATGATTCGGGTGACCTGCTCGACAAGACCCCCGGGGTCGCCGATGCCGCTAAGGCGACCTTCGGTGCGGTAATCGCGCAGATCGTGGCGATCGACATCGTCTTCTCGGTCGATTCGATCCTGACTGCGGTGGGCATGACCGACGAAATCCCGATCATGGTCATGGCAGTCGTGATCACGGTGGGGATCATGATGGTGGCAGCCGATCCGCTGGCCAGGTTCATCGAAAAGAACCCGACACTGGTGATGCTTGCGCTTGCCTTCCTCGTGATGATCGGCCTGGTGCTGATCGCCGACGGTTTCGGATTCCACGTGCCCAAGGGCTATATCTATGCCGCGATGGGCTTTTCGATCGGTGTCGAACTGCTCAACATCATGCAACGCAATCGCCGTGTGTCGCGACAGGCGGCTGCTGGAGGGAACGTATAATGGGCGAATTCCGCAAACTTTCGGACACTTTCTATGCCAGCCCGCAGGTCAGCCCGCAGGACATTTCCGAAGCGGCAGCGATGGGCATGGCGCTGGTGGTGAACAACCGTCCCGACGGGGAAGCGGCAGATCAGCCCGAGGGCGCCGCCATCGAAGCAGCGACGCGTGCTGCAGGGATGGACTATCTGGCGATCCCGATCGGCAGCGCAGGGTTCAGCGAACCGCAGGTGGAACGGCTGCAGGATGCGCTTGCCTCGGCGCAGGGCCCGGTCCTCGGCTTCTGCCGTTCGGGCACGCGTTCGACCCTGCTGTGGTCGCTCGCCCAGGCGCGCAGCGGCGGCGACCCCGACGCGATTGCCGAGGCCGCCGCATCGGTCGGCTACGATGTCAGCNCCGTGCGCCCAGCGATGGATATGTTCGCCGCCCGTGCGGCTGAGTGATCACTGGCGATANTCGAGCGGCGGCTCGCGGTCGCCAAGCAGCGATTCGTAGACGTAATCCTCGCCCCGCTCGGCGATGAATTCGGCCTTGGCCTGCTCGCGTAGCTGCGGGTTGGTGTACAGTTCGACGGCAGCGAGGATCATGGCCTTGGCAGCCTGCTGCGTTCCCTTCGCCCCGTAGCTGTGGCCGCTGGCGGCGACCGCCTGCCAGCTGTGCGCCGCCGTTCCGGGAACCCAGGTCGCCGTGCGCACGCTCACGGTCGGCACCGCGCGGCTTACATCGCCGACGTCGGTCGAGCCATATCCGGTCAGCACGGCATAGTCCTCGACCTCCTGCGCTTGCGCCAGGGCCGGGGCATCCTCGCCCAGGCTGTCGCGGATCGTCCCGGCCCAGGCCAGCTCTTCAGCAGTATAGGCAATCGGCTCGAGCTGGCGCAGCTTGGCATCCATCATCGTCTGCAGCGATTCGAGCGGCAGCGTGGGATTGTTGCCGTGGATGATCTCCCAATCGACATCGGTCCCCGTTCCCATCGCCGCACCCTGCGCCGCGGCCTCGAGCCGGGGCCACAGCGCCCGCACCTCGTCCGCATCCGAATGGCGGACGTAATAGAAGACTTCGGCGAAGTCGGGCACGACATTGGGCGCCGCCCCGCCGCTGGTGATCACGTAATGGATGCGCGTATCCATGCTGGTGTGTTCGCGCATCATGTTGACCATCATGTTCATCGCCTCGACCCCGTCGAGCGCCGAGCGCCCGCGTTCGGGCGCGCCCGCCGCATGGGCTGATACACCGCGGAAACGGAACTTGCCCGAGCGGTTGGCGAGGCTTTTGCGCGAGGCCGCCGAATTGCGGTCTGCCGGGTGCCAGTCGATCACGAAATCGGCATCGTCGAACAGGCCNGCGCGCGCCATGTAGACCTTGCCCGATCCGCCCTCTTCCGCCGGTGTGCCATATAGGCGGACCCGGCCCGGTGTGCCCGTGGCTTCNAGCCAGTTGCGGATCGCGATGGCCGCGCTCAGCGAACCGGCACCGAACAGATTGTGCCCGCAGGCNTGGCCGGCATGCTTGTCGGCCACCGGATCCCGCGTCGGCTGCGCGGACTGGGTGATCCCCGGCAGCGCGTCGAATTCCGCCAGCAGGCCGATGACCGGCCCGCTGTCTCCCCATTCGGCCACGAACGCAGTGGGGATGCCCGCCACGCCGGGGCGTATCGAAAAGCCGGCACCTTCCAGCTCGTCGATCAGCAGGCCGCTCGAGCGGGTCTCGAGATATCCGAGCTCGGCGAAGTCCCAGATCTGCTGGGCCACCCGCTGGGTGCGCTCCTGCTGCGCTTCGACCTGCGCGATCGGATCGGCTTGCTGGGCGGCGAGCGGTGAAGCAATCAGTGCTGCCCCGGCAGCAAGAATGGCGAGCGATTTCATTGGCGTCTCCCTGTTGGGTCCTGCTTGCCGGAAAGCGCGCCGCATGCCAATCGCCTGCCACATGGATTTTTCAGCCGCCACGCTCCAGTTCGCCGGATCGCTGATCGCCATTCTCGCACTGGCGGGCCTGGCCTATTGGCTCAAGCTCGGTCCGCCGCCGGAGTTGGCCGACGAAGAGGATGCGCGGACAGCCGCCGACGAAGCGGTCAGCGGTTTTGCGCCCGTGGCCATCGGGCTCGATCGCGACGGACGCGGCGCGATATTGCGCGATTCCGGCGGCAGGGTCCTGCTGTTGCGCCCGCATGGCGGCCATTTCGCGGGCCGGATACTGGCCCCGCAGGCACGGGCCAGCAGCGACGGGGAAGCGCTGGTAATCGACACCGCGGAAAAGCGCTTCGGCGCTGCGCGCCTTGTGCTCGACGACCCGCGCGCTTGGGTTCGCGCGGTAGAAGCGATACAGGAATAGCCACCATGCCCGATTTCTCGCCGACAGAATATGCCGTGCCCGGCTTCGTTGCGCTGGTGCTGATCGAGATGCTGTGGGCCCGCCGCGCACGGCGCGACGCCTACGAACCGCGAGATACGCTCACCAGCCTCGCCTTTGGACTGGGCAGCACCGTTTCCGCTTTGCTGTTCGGCGGCGTGTTCGTCGCGCTGTACATGGGGTTGTGGCAATTCCGCCTGTTCGACGTGCCGTGGACCTGGTGGGCCTTCGCGCTGTGCTTCGTGCTCGACGACCTGAAATATTACTGGGTCCACCGGTTCGGTCACCGCGTTCGCTGGTTCTGGGCCAGCCATGTGAACCACCATTCGAGCCAGCATTACAACCTGTCCACCGCACTGCGTCAGACCTGGACCGGCTTTCTCACACTGGGTTTCGTCTTCGCCCTCCCGCTGGTGCTGCTGGGTTTCCACCCGGCGATGATCGCGATCTGCGGCGGGTTCAACCTGATCTACCAGTTCTGGATCCATACCGAGGCAATCGACCGGATGCCGCGCTGGTTCGAAGCGGTAATGAACACGCCCAGCCATCACCGCGTGCACCATGCAACCAACCCGCGCTATCTCGACCGCAACTATGCCGGGGTCTTCATTGTCTGGGACAAGCTGTTCGGCACCTTCGAACCCGAAGTGCGGGGCGAAAAAATCCGCTACGGCATCGTCAAGCAACTGGGCAGTTTCAACCTGCTATGGGCGGTCTTTCACGAATGGATCGGGATTGCGCAGGACATGTGGCGCGCGCCGTGGAAGCACAAGCTGTCCTACCTGCTGCGCGAACCGGGCTGGACGCACGATGGCAGTCGCCAGACATCCGACCAGATCCGCAGCGACTGGCTCGAACGGACCGGGTCGACGGAAAAGTCCGTTTCATCTGAAAACCTGATTGCGGGCGACGCCGAGGCTGCCTAACCTCTCGAATCGAGAGGAGATACCATGGACGAATTCGATGTCATCGTGATCGGTGGCGGCAGCGCGGGCAGCGCGGTTTCCGGTCGACTGGCCGAGGCCGGGAAAAGCGTATGCCTGCTGGAGGCCGGACCGCGCAACGACACCATTCTGGTCAAGACGCCAGGCCTGATGCCGTTTCTGCGCGAAGGGTCGAACTACCGCTACGAAACGGTGCCTCAAAAAGGGCTCAACGGCCGCGTCGGTTACCAGCCGCGCGGGCGCGGACTGGGCGGTTCTTCGGCGATCAACGCGATGATCTATATCCGCGGCAATCGCTGGGATTACGACAATTGGGCCGAGCTCGGCTGCACCGGCTGGAGCTACGAGCACGTGCTGCCCTATTTCAAGCGGGCAGAGCATAACGTGCGCGGCGGCGACGCCTATCACGGAGCTTCGGGGCCGCTGTGGGTTTCGGACCAGAAATGGCCCAATCCGGGCAGCGTGGCCTTTGTCGAGGCGGCAGCGCAGTTGCAGCTCCCACGCAACACCGATTTCAACGGCGAGGAACAGGCCGGTTTCGGGCTTTACCAAGTTACCCAGAAGAACGGCGAACGCTGGTCGGCCGCGCGCGCCTATGTCGAACCGAAGCGCGGTTCGAAAAATCTCGACGTCCGCATCGGGGTCAGCGTCCAGCGGCTGGTGATCAAGGACGGCCGCGTTACCGGCGTGACCTATTCGGTCGGCGACAAGGAACGTACGGTCACTGCCCGGGGCGCGGTGGTGCTGTCCGCCGGCGCCTTCAACACGCCGCAGCTACTAATGCTGTCGGGCATCGGACCGGGCGCCCATATCAAGGAGCACGGTATCGACGTCGTGCTCGACAAGCCGGCGGTCGGCGCGGACCTGCAAGACCATATCGATTATGTGTCGAGCTGGCAGACCGAGAGCAAGGATCTGATCGGCGACAGCCTGGCGGGTACGGTCCGCATGGCAAAGGCCATCATCGAGCACCGCCGCAAGCGCACCGGCATCATGACCACGCCCTATGCCGAAGCGGGCGGGTTCTGGAAGGTCATGCCCGATGCCCCGGCGCCCGACATCCAGTGGCACTTCGTTCCCGCCATGCTCGAGGATCACGGACGCACGAAGGTGAAAGGTCACGGCTTCTCGCTGCATGCCTGCGTCCTGCGGCCCGAAAGCCGGGGGACGGTGCGGCTGAACGGCGCCGACGCGCGAATGGCGCCCCGGATCGATCCCAATTTCCTCGATGATGAGCGCGACATGGCAACGCTGCGCGCAGGCGTGCGACTGTCGCACCGCATCGTATCCTCGCCCAGCCTGGCGAAATACGAGCCGCAGGATCGCTATCCGATCGATCTGGAAGACGATGCCGCGCTCGACGCCATGATCCGCAATCGCGCAGATACGGTCTATCACCCGGTCGGCACCTGCCGGATGGGCGGCGATAGCGATGCGGTGGTCGATCACACGCTCAAGGCGCGGGGGATCGAGGGCCTGTATGTCGCGGATGCAAGCGTGATGCCGCGGCTGGTTTCGGGCAACACCAATGCACCGAGCATCATGATCGGCGAACGCTGCGCCGATTTCGTCAAGGACGCCCTCGCAGCCTGAACCCGCTGACATGGCCGGAAAGACGAACGGGCCGGAGGTTTCCTCCGGCCCGTTTTCGTATGTGCGAGCGTCACAAGCGATCACCGCGGCCCCGCTGTGCGACCCGACCAAAAAAAAGGGGCCGGAGAGTTGATCTCCGGCCCAATTAAGTCGGTGTTCGCAGGAGGAACATGGGTAGGCGGGGCGCCGGGAGAGAGAGAGAGGAGAGAGAAGGCGCCCCGCCGAACTGGTAATCAATTGGCCCGGGAGAATTCCGGGTAGGCTTCGATGCCGGTTTCACCGACGTCGAGACCGGCCAACTCTTCTTCTTCGCTCGGACGTACGCCGATGGTGGCCTTGAGGGCGAACCAGACGATGGCCGAGGTGATGCAGACGAAGGCACCGGTTGCCACCACGCCGGTAAGCTGCGCGATGAACGGCACTTCGGTGTTGGTCAGCGGCACGGCGAGCGTACCCCAGATGCCGGCCACGAGGTGAACCGGGATCGCACCGACGACGTCGTCGATCTTGAGCTTGTCGAGCAGCGGCACGAAGATCACGGGCAGTGCACCGCCGATGCCGCCGATCACGATCGCCATACCCACATTGGGGGTCAGCGGTTCGGCGGTGATGGCGACGAGACCGGCCAGTGCGCCGTTGAGGGCCATGGTAGTGTCGGCCTTGCCATAGCGCAGCTGGGTCAGGATGATCGCCACGACCACGCCGGCAGCTGCCGCCATGTTGGTGTTGACGAAGATCTTCGACACGTCGGACACGTCGGACACGGTGCCCATCGCAAGCTGCGAGGCGCCGTTGAAGCCGAACCAGCCGAGCCACAGGATGAACGTACCCAGCGTTGCGAGCGGGATGCTCGACCCGGGGAATACGGTCATGCCCTTGGCAGTGTAGCGACCCAGACGGGGGCCGATGATCAGCGCGCCCATCAGCGCGGCCCAGCCACCGGTCGAGTGCACCAGCGTCGAACCCGCGAAGTCGGAGAAGCCCATGGCGTCGAGCCAGCCGGCGCCCCATTCCCAGCTGACGATAACCGGATAGATGAAGCCGGTCAGCAGCGTGACGAAGATGAAGAAGGGCACGATCTTGATGCGTTCGGCCACGGTGCCCGAAACGATCGATGCGGTGGTCGCGCAGAACACCATCTGGAAGAACCAGTCGGAGGCGACCGAATAGCCGGTGCCGGTATCGGCTTCACCCACGCCCTGCATGGCATAGGGGAAATCGGCGACGCCGATGAACCCGCCTTCGAAGCCCGGATAGGCGATCGAGTAGCCGATCACCCAGAACATCAGGCCCGCAATCGAGTAGAGCCCGATGTTCTTGAGACACTGGACCGAGACGTTCTTCGAACGCACCAGCCCGGCTTCGAGCATGGCAAAGCCCGCGGCCATCCACATGACGAGGAAACCGCCGATCAGGAACAGCAGGGTGTTGAGGATATAGGCGGTGCCGCCCGAGACCGCTTCCGCGGCTTCGGGAAGGACCGCTTCCTGCGCAAAGGCAGGGGCGGAAACGAGCAACCCGGCGAGCGCCAGGGGTGCAGTGTAGAGATGTTTTCTGGTCATGTGCGGATGCCCCCTCAAAGCGCGGTGTCGCCGGTTTCGCCGGTGCGGATGCGCGTGGCGCTGGCCAGGTCGAAGACAAAGATCTTGCCATCGCCAATGGCTTCGGTGCTGGCGGTCTGCTGGATCGTCTCGACCACCTGCGCGGCGAGATCGTCGCTTGCCGCGATTTCGAGCTTCACCTTGGGCAGCATGTTGGTCGAATATTCGGCGCCGCGGTAGATTTCGGTCTGGCCCTTCTGGCGGCCGAAACCCTTGACTTCGGTAACGGTCATTCCCGCCACTCCAATGCCGCCGAGCGCTTCGCGCACTTCGTCGAGCTTGAATGGCTTGATGACTGCGATGATGAATTTCACGCCTTCACCCCCTGTGTGATCCACCGGCCAAGCACCGGCGGGATCACAGTCAGCAATGTGCGTGCCAAACGCGATTTCGGTACGAATCGAACGCAGCAGGAGCGGATGAGCGCAGTTGATTGCCCAATGATTGGGCGCCTGCCTGTTATTTAAGCAATTCCAGCTTGGCAATGACCGGCAGNTGATCCGATGCCACGGCGGCGAGGCCGGTATGATGGACCTCGGTTTCGACCAGCCGCCAATGCTTGCTGGCCACGATCCGGTCGAGCGTGGCAACCGGCTGCCGGCTGGGATAGCTGCGCCCGGGCGTGACGATCTGCCAGTCGGGAGAGAACTCGCGCATGGCCCCGGTGGTGCGCCCCCACTGGTTGAAATCGCCCATGATCACGGTCGGCANATCACGGTTGCAAGCGCCCACGAAAGCCAGCAGCGAGCGGATCTGGTCGCGGCGNCGCAGTCCGGACAGGTCGAGATGCGTGCCGATCACCCGCAGGGGCCGGCCTTCGACGACGATTTCACCGCATGCGGCACCGCGCGGTTCGAGCGTCGGCAGGTCGAGCGCTTCGCCCGAGAGGATCTCAAGGTCGCGTCGCACAAGCAGCGCATTGCCGTGCCAGCCGATGCTNCGCGGACGCTTGGCCACCTCGATCACGCGCCANTGGGTGTCGTCGATCTCCGCGCGCGGGAGCACGCTGGCGCGCTCGCCNATCCGCCGGTCGGCTTCCTGCAGCGCGACGATATCGGCATCGATCTCGTGCAGCACCGACAGGATGCGCTCGGGATCGCGCTTGCGATCGAGCCCGACACCCTTGTGGATGTTGTAGCTGGCGAAAGTCAGCTGCACGCGGCGTTCACGTCAGAGGAAATCGCGCAGCGTCGCCATGAAGCGGTCGAACTGATCGTGGTGCAGCCAGTGACC
>FUFK010058873.1_pt1 | contig 65360 bp, 83 predicted proteins | sample 1021851 | NCBI WGS metagenome assembly FUFK01 (sample SAMEA51879418, study PRJEB19060) | metagenome
AAAGGTGAATTTAAAAACAGGGGTAACAAAAAAATACTACCAATTAAATACACACCTGACTTTGTAAGTCGTTCATTTATAATAGAGTGTAAAGGCCGTGCTAATGAAAGTTTTCCAATGCGTTGGAAATTATTTAAGAGACTTGTTATGAATCAGTTCCCTAACTATACATTATATAAACCACAAAATCAAAAGGAATGCGACGAAACAATAAGGTTAATCCTAAGCTTGCGAAACAAATAGCAAGACAGAAGTATGCCGAAAGACAAATAGATAAATTTGTCAAATGGTCTTTTGAAATGAAAGGTTATGTTAAACTAAAAGATATAATAAAGTTACAAGACAAATATAATATAAAATGTTATGGCTAGAATACAAGTATCAGCTTATATAGAAAAAGCTAAAAAGAAAAGACCAGGCGTTCACGCTAAAACAAGAAATAGTAATAATAAACAAAGTAAAAATTATGTCAAAAAATACAGAGGGCAAGGTAGAAGATGATTGGTCTTTTTCAATAGGATTTTACCCGGGTATATTATTAGGTATAAGAAGTTACAACGAGCCACATCAAGATGCTCACGTATTATATTTACCTTTTATAGACTTTGCCTTAGAAATATATAAAAAATGAAAGCAATAATTTTAATATTTAGTTTGCTAATGTCATCTTTAACTTTTGGTCAACAGAAGTTAGAAGGTGTATGGCAACAAAAAGAAAACAAAAGTAATATATTAATTGTATATGTAGAAGATGATAATATTCAGTTTTACAACTATCAATTAGATAAAGAGTTTCATATAAATGAAATTGTTTTAAATGCAGATAATGATCATGTACATACTGTATACGAAGATATATTAGAAGGTTTTACTTATGAATTGTATTATAACTTAATAAATAAAAATACATTAGTAAGAGGATCAGAGCAATTAAACATAGAAGTAATTTATAAAAAAATAGGTTAATGGGATTATTTGACGAACGTATTACTTACAAACCTTTTGAGTACCCAGAGTATTATACCGAAGGTTGGTTAAAGCAGGCACAAGCATTTTGGTTGCACACAGAAATACCCATGTCAGGTGATGTTAAAGACTGGAACGAAAAACTAAATGACAAAGAGAAGAACTTGGTCGGAAACATATTACTCGGTTTCGCCCANACAGAATGTGCGGTATCAGANTACTGGACTCAGAANGTNGTNTCATGGTTTCCAAAGCATGAGATCCANCAGATGGCTATGATGTTTGGCTCGCAAGAGACAATACACGCTGTAGCTTATAGTTACTTAAATGAAACACTAGGATTAGAAAATTATGAAGCGTTTTTACATGAACCTGCGACAGCCGACCGTTTTGATAACTTGGTTGCTTATGACGGTAATGATACAGTCGGGATTGGAAGAAGCTTGGCTATCTTTTCAGCCTTTGCTGAGGGAGTTAGTTTGTATAGTGCTTTTGCTGTATTATATAGCTTTCAATTACGCAATCTACTCAAAGGAATAGGGCAGCAAATGAAATGGAGTGTAAGAGATGAAAGCTTACACAGTAAAATGGGATGCCAGCTGTTTAGACATATGTGCCAAGAAGATCCTAAGTTATTAGATGCTTGTAAAGAAGATGTTATACAAGCAGCTAAAACAATGGTTGAGCTTGAAGAAAAGTATATTGATAAAATGTTTGAGATGGGTGATATTGAAAACCTAAAATCAAACGACTTAAAACAATTTATAAGAAAAAGAGCTAATGAAAAATTACAAGAACTCGGGTACTTATCAGTCTTTGATTACGATAAAAAAGCTGCGTCAAACCTCGACTGGTTCTATCATCTTACCGGTGGTCACACTCATACTGACTTTTTCGCTATTAGGCCAACTGACTATAGCAAAGCTAATGAAGGTGAAGACTTTGATGACATTTGGTAATGGAGGCTAAAAGATTATGGAGGTATAGACTTATAAAGTTTTTAAGATATACCAATAAGCTTACGTCATATCAAAAGTTTGCGTCACGTATTGGATATATGGGCGCTGCTTTTGTTATGGCTGGGCAATGGACAGTTGAACCTATATTTTTTATTTTAGGTTTTATCTGTGTGATCATACAAGTTTCTTCTAGAAAACAATGGAACTTAGTAGCTTTGAACCTCAATGGTTTAATAGCTTGGGTAATACATGCAATACGTGGAATATGATATATATACAAGATAATTTTTTACCATCTAAATTATACAAAGAGTTATTAAACTACTGTGATGAGTTTAAGGAGGTTAAATTTCCTGACAAATCTTTCTGGGTTAAAGAATTACCTAAAGAGTTTGAAAATTATATAATAGGTAGATTAGAAAAATTAGAAGGTAGAAAAATAAATAACATATTAGCTTTCGCGAGAGAAGCTAAGCAAGGTCAAGACAATAGCTGGCGTATACATAACGACACTATAATAGAAGGTCAACAACCTGATCGTGCTATTGTTTTATTTGTTAAAGCAAATGAAAGTAAGTTACATGGCACAGCGTTTTGGGAGCATGAAAATTATGGTCACACTTACATCGAGTCTGATGTAGAAGAATTTAATCGCATGCTAGCTGAAGATGCAAATGATAAATCAAAATGGAAATTAAATTCAATAGTAGGTTATAAAGATAACAGACTATTGTCTTACCCTTGTAATTATTTTCATAGCAAATATCCTAATGAATACACTGATCAAAGAATAGTAGTAGTAATGTTTTATAAATACATATGAAAGGAGAAAAACAAAGCAAAGTTAAAGTGCTACAAAATAAAGTAGCTGCTTTAACAAACGTTATTAGGAAACTAATAGAAGAAATAAACGACTTAAAATCCTTGTCGCAAGGAACGTTAACAGCGTTTCAATTACATATAGGTAAAGATGAATGGGAAAAATTAGTAGAAGAATTATATAATAAAGACAAACGAAATGTGGAACAACAGTTGGAAGAAGGGGATTGATTATCCTAAATGGGGTGACACCGAAGTTTACAAAAAAACTATTGGTGGAAGTTATTTAGTTGGTGATGAAACTCCTGCTGATGCTTATAGACGTGTTGCTACTACAGTTGCTAAACGTTTATATAGACCAGAGATGGCCGATAAATTTTTTGAGTACATATGGAATGGTTGGNTNTGTTTAGCATCNCCAGTGTTATCTAATACAGGTACNGATCGNGGTTTACCTATTAGTTGTTTTGGTATTGATGTTGCNGANAGNATACAAGATATAGGTAANAANAATTTAGAGATGATGTTGCTAGCNAAACATGGCGGTGGGGTTGGTGTTGGCATCAATATGATTAGACCCGCCGGAGCAAACATAACTAACAATGGAACAAGTGATGGAGTTGTACCGTTTTGTAAAATATATGATTCAACTATACTTGCCACTAATCAAGGATCTGTCCGAAGAGGAGCGGCATCAGTTAATATCAACATTGAACATGACGATTTTGAAGAATGGCTCGAGATTAGAGAACCAAAAGGAGATGTCAANAGACAATCTCTTAACNTACACCAATGTGCTGTCGTCGGTGATAAGTTTATGCGAGCAATTGAGGCAGGAGATAAAGTTGCCAGACGTAAATGGAGCAAGCTCATACAGAAACGAAAAGCTACTGGTGAACCTTATATTTTATTTAAAGGAAATACGAATAAGCAAAACCCCCAAGCCTATAAAGACAATGCGTTAAAAGTACATATGACAAACATATGCAGTGAAATAGTGTTACACACAGATGAATCACACAGCTTTGTTTGTTGTTTATCAAGTTTAAATTTAGCAAAATATGATGAATGGAGAAACACGAATCTTATTTACGATAGTATATGGTTCCTTGATGGAGTATTGGAAGAGTTTATTCAAAGAGCAAAATACAGATACGGATTTGAAAACGCAGTACGATCTGCGGAAAAAGGCAGAGCACTCGGCCTCGGTGTATTGGGCTGGCATACATACCTCCAAGAAAAAGGATTACCCTTTGAAGGATTACCCGCCCAATTCGAAACCAGAAAAATCTTTTCACAAATTAAAATCGAAAGTGAGAGAGCTAGTAGATCTCTTGCGGAGACTTATGGAGAACCTCTTTGGTGTCGTGGAACTGGTCTTCGTAACACTCACTTACGTGCTGTTGCTCCTACTGTTAGCAATAGCAAACTTAGTGGAAACGTGTCACCAGGTATTGAGCCGTGGGCTGCTAATGTTTTTACCGAGCAATCGGCAAAAGGAACGTTCATAAGAAAAAATCCTACATTAGTTAAAGTATTAAGAAAACATAAATTAAATAATGAGGAAATATGGAATAAAATACTGGCTGATGGGGGTAGTATCCAGAATATATCTGAGCTTGACGATATTACAATTGCTCATGATATACCGGTTAAAGAAGTTTTTAAAACATTTAAAGAAATAAATCAACTAGAATTAGTTAATCAAGCTGGAATAAGACAACAATATATAGATCAATCAGTTAGTCTTAACTTAGCTTTTCCTAGTCAAGCGAAACCTAAGTGGATTAATAAAGTACACATGGAAGCTTGGAAAAAAGGAATTAAAACACTGTATTATGTTAGAACAGAATCAGTGCTACGTGGAGATATAGCCGAAGCTGCTATGTCTGAAGATTGTTTGGCTTGTGATGGCTAATAGTTATAACTTTTAGTCATTATAATAATCAATAAAAAAAAGGGGATCTCAAACGAGGTCCCCTTCTTGGTTACAGGATCTTTCGGGTATGGTACGCCCGTTATTTCTTTGATCCTATTTTTTACACATGCATTGTGCTACTGGACAGTCTTTAACATCTACAATTAATTTAGATACTAACCAATTCCATTTACACATTAACTTGCACCAGCAAGCTTGCATCCACATTCCTAATTTTACAAATAATTTTCCCATTACTTTATTTTTTTAATACGTCCATATAACGTTTTGTACTTTGTTTTTATCTATATCTACATGGATAAAACTTTTAGCAACTCCTATCCTATTTATCCCGTGCTTAATAAATAAGTTTAATAACTCAAATCTATCAGCACTACTTTTACAAGCTACATCAGCAGCTAAACCTTTTAAATGAGAAGACTTAGACGTGCCCCCTACCTTTTCATTATGAGCTTCAGTACGATAGCCAGAGTTAATATGTATAGGTTTACCAAACTCTTCACGGATCATATCTAATTTACTCAATAATTCTTTACTCATTAATTGACCGCTACCCTGTATATCAGGTGAATCAAATTCTTCATATTGAAAATATTTCATATTCTAAAAGTTAATGGATTATCTTTTAAATATTTTTTAATTTTTTTAGCTCCTTGTTTTTTCTCTCTCTTAGCTACTCTTTCTGCTTTGTTATCAGCTCTATATTTTTGTCTAGCTTCTTTACCAGTCATACCAGCTTCTTTACTAGCCTTAATAGATTTTCTTCGTTTCTCACCAACATTATCAAGCACTCCACCTTCGGCTAAAGCCATTCCTAAGTTTGCTCCTACTTCAGCTATTTGAGCTCCCGCGTCCTCTTGCACCGGACCTTCTATCATAGCCCCAGCTTGTAAACCTTGAGCTACCGCAGCTGATCCACTTGTCTTTGGTTTATACTCAGACTCAAATCCAAAGTCATCAAATTTAGCTGGACCTTTAGTAAGAGCATTATACCCTGACATACGCCCTTTAAGTTTATTAATTACACCCATAATATTATTTATTTACCACAAGGTTCACCTGTAGCTATGTTAACCCATTTTTCTTTTTTAAACCAGTCACGTAATGTAGCACCAGGTTTTCTAGCACCTTTAACATTTGATTTACTAGATCTTTTATACTTGCCTTGAGACGCAGCACTTCGTTTAGCGTTGATAACTTTTTGTCTTTCCTCCTTACTCATGCTTTTATATTTAGCATATGGAAGACAAACTTTCTTAGTACCTCCGCCTTTTATCTTACTTTTTGGCACAACCAAAATTTTTAGCAAAGTTAGCCATCTTAACTACACTGCTAGAATATTTCTTTTTATTCTTCATAACAGCGCTAGCCGCGGCACAAGTATCTTTACCTGGCATGTTCTTTTCTGCCCATGCTGTAAATTTACCTTCGTTACCTTTTTTGATTTCTATATCGTCTTTCTTTTTACTTGGCCCCTTTTTCTTATTGTCAGGGTGACCTTTACCGCCGTCAGCTTTGTGAGCGTGTACGGCTTTTCTTTGTGCTGCACTTTTGTATCCCATGATTTTATTTTTTCTTTTTAGACTTACCCATATTACCTGGGCCACCAGCCTTAGTACATCTTACACCCCACCCTGAAGCGTAAGCACTAGGCCATACTTTAAATTTCTTTTTTGCTGCAGCTTTACAAGCTGGACTAATCTTAGTTCTTTTTATTGCCATGATGTTTAGATTTTATTTCCTTCCATTTAGCTACTGTATATCCTATAGTTACTAATAATAGTACTATTTTTAAACCCATCTCTATGTTGGTTAACGTTGTTACACCTAAAGTTGATCCGTTGATTGTGTATAGTTTTAATTGTTGTAGATCCATTTTATTTCTTTTTGCTAGCTGTTACTTTACTCTCTCCTTTTGTAACAGTTACATCTGTGTCCGTTACGTCAACCTGCATTGGATCATCTTGTTTATCACCCAATTGTAATATAAGATTTTTAATTATTTCAATCTCAGGTTTTTCTTCTTTTTCTTTTGCTCCAACAATATGTTGAAGTATACCTATCATAGCCATTGCCGCAGTAGACACCAAACCAATAACAGCGGTTAAAGCACCGCCTTCTAAATGAGTAGAACTAATAACACCGATAACAACTAAAACGGTTATATAGTTTATAGCATGTTTACCTAAATGTTTAGATGCAATTTCTTTAGCTGTACTTCTAGCATTGATCTTATCAATCTCTATTTGAGCTAATATTTCTTCAGTTGTTTTTTCTTTTTTCATTGTTACCATTTTACTTTATCCGCCCAGTATGCAGCAGACATTTTACCTTTTTTAATGTTTTTTGCGTGACGAGCTTTAAAGCTAGCACGTCTTGCTTTTTGTTTACTTGACTCTCCAGATTTAGGTTTACCAGCAGTACTAACACCTTGTTGACCAAACCTTATAATTTTTTCTCTACCTCCTTCGCAAGCTTTAACAATATGAGATTTTGTTTTATGGCTTGGAGTTCTTTTAGGTCTATTGCATTTTAATTTGCTTTTATCTACTTTACTCATTTGTTATATATTGCTCTTCTAATTGTTTCAGTTTGTATACTGGCGTTTTAAATCCAGTTTTCTTTTCTTGCTTTTGTAATTCAACTCTTAAGCTATCAGGTATAGAATTCATTACTCTAATTCTAAGTCTCTTGTTTTCTTTTTCAATTTTCTTATTAGCCTCTCTAGTAGCCTTAGCTTTTACTTTACCCTCTTCTTTACGTTTAACTTTAGACTGTGTTTTAATAAGATCATGCTCTTCAACTCTAGCATTAACATCCCATTGTCTCCAACCCATAGCTAACGCAAGTCTTTGCCATGATGTATTTCTGCTATCTAAAGCTTCTGTTATAGCGTTTACTTCATCTACAGCTCTATCAAGTGGTAAGTTAAATACTGCCGAGCTTAATTCACCAACCATGTCATATGAAGGGCTGAGTTGGAATCTACCATCTATAGTAACATCAAAACCTCTTTCAGCTATAACATCTTTTTCAAACTCTTCAGTCTGTAAGAAGTTGTTTAGCTTTCTAACTTTAGAACCTATTGGTGGAGATATATTTAATGCTGCTATAATTATATCTGCATTTTCTTTTTCAATAGGTGTTTTATCTTTTTGTTCAGAGTACTCCATTACTACATTTTTAATAGTTGAAGCAACTGCTCCAGCTAAACCTGATCCACGTAATAACGTATCTACCATACTGTTTAATGTTCTAGCTATTTTACTATCTTCTCTACGTTGTTCTTTTTCAAAATACTTTTCACGTTCTTTATCTGTTTTAAAGTCTTCTTCTTCATCATCAAATCCTGGTAACAATGCGAACATGGCATTTTGCAGTGTAGAGAATATTAAGTTTTGTACAAATCCGTAGTAAATAATTTTACTAATGTTTGTCATAGGATTACCACGTCTATTAATAAGATCTTGACCTGCTTTCTTTATTAAACGTGTATACTGCATTGGTGTGTTTTGGAAAGCTAAAACTAATCTACCAAGTACACTAGCTTGCTGACTAGATATAAGCATTGGATCTGCAGACTGCTGTGTCTCTTCTGCTATAGAACTAAAATCTTCAAATGCTTTTTTCTCAGCATCTTCAGTTGTCATACCTTGTTTCTTGTATGTATTAATTCTGTTTCTATAAAATGTAGCACCACCTGATGCAATAGCAAAACTATCTGCTAATTGTGTAGGTGTAAAACCTATTTTAAGTAAATAAGATATAACACCTTGTGCACCACCTTCTTTAGCTGCTTTAGCAATTTCAGCTTCTTGCAGGTCACTTTCAAGTCCTCGTCTACGAGCTACAAGCTTAGGTGAATTCCATAATGTTTTGAAATCAGCCCAATATTGTGGTTGATTTGCAAAAGCAATACCAGCCTTGATAGGGTTATTATCACTCCAATTTACAAAGTTTACCGTAGATATTGTTTGTAATAAAGCAGAACGTCTGTTAAAGAACATTATTGTACCCACAGAGTTGTTAACCCAGTTGTTCCATTTGTTAACTAAACGACCAGCACCTTTATTAGCATTCGTACCAGTCTTCATTCTAAACAAACTGTTTTCTAAAGCTTCACGAACTCTAAAACCATATATAGCTTCTATCTTGTTTAAATTTTTTTCTGAGAATATAATATCAGCATTATCAATAAACTCTTTTAAATACTCTGCTCTGTTAACTTGAGTAGCAATACCACTGAGATCGCCAAGTATTGAAGACGCATCCCAAAAACTACTTGGCTTTAAGTACTTATCTTTTCTAGTTACAAGCTTCACACCATCTGCAAAAGCCATTAGTGATTCATCTGCTAGTATATGAGCTGACAATGCCGCTTGATCACGTTTAGATAATCCTGGTATTTCGTATCCTTCTTTTGTCCATAAGTAAACTCTTACAGCTTGATCAAGATTAAATTTAGTACCAGCAACTTTCTTTTTTAGTTTCTTACGTATATCTCTATTGTCATTTAATAAAGCTCTATAATCATTTCTAACTCTAGTTCTAGCCATGTTCATAGCTGCAACACCACGTTGGTAAGGTTTAATTAAAGCTTTATCAAAGAACTCTTGATCAGCTTCACCTTGTTTGCCTTTACCAGCAAACGTATACATTGTTAAACCTCTAAAGTCATCAGCTGATGGTGGAATAAAGAACGAGTAGCGTTTTTGTTTAGTACCTCTACGTCTAGCTACAACATCAGAAAAAGTAGCTTCAGCTTTAACACCTTTGTTTCTTTCGATCATAGCATTAAAGTCTTTGTCTAGTTTCTCACTAAACTTAACTCTTGCTTGTTGTACTCTACCTTTAACATCTAATACTTGGAATATATCCTTAACAGCTTTAACATTTTTAAGTGCNTCATCAGCAAANTAAAAGTCNTTAAAACCTTCACCATACTTTTCTACAAACCAATTAGCTTTTGCTTCTGGTTTACCATCACCTAACCCTGTTATATTTCTTAATGGTATATTTAATCCTAGCTCACTTAAAAACTTCTGTATAGCTATAGCTGAGTTAGCTGGTCTTGCTGTTAATATGAATATACTTTCAGATCCTTTAACATCTTGTATTTTCTTAGCAACTTCAAATAATGGACCTTTTTTACCATCAATAACTTTACTAAACTCATCAAAGTTAAACTCAGCACCTTGTTGTTCTAGTGTAGCAGCATCTAAAGCAAACTCTGTTGCATTAATTTTTTTTGTACTACCATCAGGCATAGTAACTAATACCATGCTTTTAGATCTTGCAAGTGTGTCATCAAAATCAAACACTCTAGCTTTTTTAACTTTATCAGAATACTTAACACTATTTCTAGCATTAGCCATAGCTTTATCAGCCTTGTTATCAAATGCTAATACACTAGCGGCTTCAGGTTTAAATACTTTAGTGTATGGTGATCCATCAGCATTTATATTATATCTACTTTGAAAAGTATTACCTTCTAAATCTACTATGTCAGCTGAGTTAATACCTTTATCAAACTTAAATACTAAAGGATTAAAATACCTTTCATACCACATGTTCTCTAACAACCTCCAGTTTAAAGGCATTGTAGTTCCTAACTTAGCCTTGTTTAACTTTTCATTTACAGCTTTATCTAAAGCTATTAATTTAAAGTTATCCATAATAGCATCATATGCTAAATTAAAATCACTACCATTTAAAGCAACATCTAGTAAATATAAATACGATGCTGTTGCTGGCATAGCATGTTCCCATTCATATAATCTTCTACCCTTAGAAGTCAATACACCTTTTGGGTTTGATGAATAACCTACAAACTGAGCACCTAATCTGTGTGGATGTTTAGTATCTTGTGCTACAATTTTAAAGAAATTACCTATAACTCTAGCTGACGCTTTATCTTTACGTATAGCATTATTGACACGCTGCCACATTTCTTTATGTACTGCACCCCACTTTTTATTGAATGCATCTACTTTACCACTATCAATAGCTTCTTTTATTTTAGCAGGTGTTTTACCTATAGCTGTATCATAATCTGAAACTGAAAAATCTTTAACACCTTTTATAGGTTTACCAAAAGCAGACTCAGGTAAAGCTCTAAGCTCGTTTAGTTTTTCAACATAGTACCCGTCCATTTTCTTACCTGCAACTCTATTACTTGGTCTGAAAAAACTTGTTTTTTGTGGTTTCTCAGTTTTAAAGAAAAAGCTTTTAGGCATTAATGGTAATACATATTTTTTAATATCCTCTATGTGCTCATCAACTTCATCTTCTGTTTTAAAACCATACGTACCTTTTAAACCATACTTAGTTAGTAATTGATTTATATTCTTAGCACCAGTTGCAAAGTCAGGGTTATTAAGTATTCGCGTAGTTTTTTCACTAAACTTAACAAGATTAGCATTAAGCATTTCTTCTATAAGATCAACACGTTGTTCACCAGTCATTGCCTGGAATATAGGTACACGACCACCAACGACTGCGTCAGACTTAACTACTTTAGGGAAGTTAGCTGCAGCAACTACATCTAACATATCAAACACATCCCACTTGGTATTTGAAGGATCTACAAAGAAAGGTTTATTTATTTTCTCACTAAACTGTACACGTGATCTACCAGCTCCTATATCAGCACTAATTTGCTTTTTAGGTTTAGCTGTTTTTAAATCCATTGCTTCAACCTTATTTTTAGCAACAGCTACAGCGGTAACAGCACCTTTAACTTTAGCAAAACCTTTTAGTAGTTGACCTATGTTTCTATCATATTTATTAAGCTCACCAGCAGGTGTAATACCCATATCCTTTTGAACTTGCTTTATTACTTCTGTAGTTGGGTTTACAAACTTAGCTTTCTTTTTGTATACTTTAGTTTGCGATGTTGTACCTTTAGATCTTTTACCTGTGTCTTCGTAAAAGTATTTTATTATTTTATTTGGTAAACCCAATGACCTACCTTGCACGTCTCTTGTAACAGGTACTTTTTCCACACCAACTCTTGACTCTTCAGATGTTACATTTGTATCAGGTAGTAATCTAATATCTCTACCTAAAGTACTTATATCGCTATAAAGAGCCTGTATGTTACCAGCTTCTGACTGTTGAGGTATACCATCAATAATTTTTTTAGCATAAGTAAGATTTTTAGTGCCATCAGTAATCTTTGTTTCTGGGACATTAAAAATTATACTAGCAACCTTTCCTCCGAAGTCTTGAGATATGTTCTTAAAGTCAGCGATAACAGCCTTAGTTTCAGTAAGAGCAACTGCATCTTCGATCTGTTTTATGTTTTTAGCAACTTCTGTAGACTTTAACGGATTAATTAGTTTGCGTTCAGCTTTCTTTTCACGCGCAGCTCTTTCTTCTAATTCAATGCCAGCTTCAGCTGTTTCTTCAGCAACTAACCTTGTGGCTTCTGATGCTGCGGTAATTCTTTGTTTACCTTCTTTAGGTGCTAACTGTTGTTTATAAAAACCTTTACCACGTTGTCTTAATATATTAGTAGCATAAGTACTAAACTCAGCTGTATCAGGATTAAAGTTTTTAGTTATACTAGGAAACTCACTCATAATAAAACTAATAGCTTCATCGGTAGCAATATCGCCTTTAGCTCTGCTATAACCTAAAGCTCTTAAACCTAACTTAGTATATTGATTTAAGAAGTTAGCTATATCTACATCTTCATCGGCTTTATATTTTCTAGCATCTTCATTTAATGTACGCTCAGAAAATTTAATATCAGTTGCTTTTCTATTTTTTAAAGCTTGTTGTGACTTTCTACTTAACTTACCTTTTCTAAATCCAGCGTTATTTGCTAGCATGTAGTTCAAAGCTTTTTTAGGTGTGGTAAGCGCGTTAGCGTTAGTAGTTAACTCATTAAATGCCCTAACTAAAGCATTATCGTCTTTCTCTAACTGTAACTGATCTTCATACGCAAAAACTGTTTCTTGCAAATACTTAGTGTATTCGTCTCTATACGTTTCACTGTTCTCAAAGTTTTCACCTCTTGGTCCATACAAATCATCAAGCATTTCTACTACATGCTCATGCGCGGCTCTTAATCCTTGGTTGTTGCTAGTGCTAGCTGCCTTGTATAAGTTATCTGCATAGTTAAATCTACCTTTAGCAGTTGTAATACGACCATCATCTATGGCGTGAGATATCTCATGTAGTATTACCGTACCAGCTCTTACAATACCTTTTTCTAAATCAGCTTGAGCTTCTTCAGGGCGTTGTGTTATAATTTTATTACCTACAATTAAACCAAAAGTTTTATTGTCTTTTAATTTAGAATAAGCGTCCATGCGTTCTTTTTCGCTTATGTTTTCTTTAGCTAATATGTTTTCAAGCTCTTTATCTGTTTTCCATGGAACAACAGTAAGCTCTGTATCACCTAATATATCTTTTGACGCTTGATCAATTAATGTTTGATTGGCAAATCCTCTACCAGCAGACAACGCTTGGTTTCTACCGTGGTAAGCATACATTTGTTCTTTTTGCTCTGTACTAGCTGGTTTATATCGTTTATCAGGTTTACCGTCTTTGGTAGTCATAGCATTACCATATTGGTCTACCCTCATGTTTTCTACAATATCCGCAACAGCTGGATTGTTCTTAGCGTTTTCAATATTAGACTTAGCTTGATCATCTCTAAATCTTTGTATGATTTTAGCTATTCTTTCTTTGCCTTTAGAGTTATCACCCTCACGATCTAATGTAGCGTCATATTTAGTATATATATTTCCTAAAGCTTTTCTTGCTACTGTGTAGTTATCGTTTTTATCTATTTGATTTTTAACTTCATTTATTTGAGTATCAACAGCGTTTAACTCGTCTTCAAATTGTTTCTTTTGAGTGTCAGTTAAGGTTTCTTTATAAGCTGCAACTTGTTCAGCGGTTTCTACATCAGTCATACCAGGTGTAACCCCAGCTTGTGCTAACACATCTTGTTTTACAAATGATATTGCCATAAATCTTTTTAGCTTTTCACTACCAAGATTTAACATATCTACAGAAAGCATATCAACTTCCATACCCATGTCAGCTAAATTTTCTGACATAGTAAATAATAAAGCTTCTCTACCTTTTTCGTCCTTAGTATTTTGTATTAACTTGCTTAAATTTTGATTGTTAACTTGAAGTTTGTTTATAGCTTTTTCAAACTTTTTAGTTTTACCATAAGTTAACATACCACCATAAGCTATTCCAGGTGATTGACTTACGCCACTAACCACGATAGCTGACATAGCTGTATCATCAAGTTGACTTAGATCTAGCTCACGATCTAGTAAACCATANTCAGTAANATACTGTTGAAGACCATATATAGATGTTTCTTCTACAACTTCACCTAATGGTCTAGTAATTAATGGTTTAGCTATATAATTATATATTTGAGTTGTATTACCTTTAAATATATTATTAGCTATATTTTTTACTTGTGAAGCACCTTGAAAATCCTTTAACAATTTAATTGAGTTAGGTGCTGTACCTATAATACCCGTAATAGTACCTTCAATTAAACCATTAGCTACAGATGCTTGCATTATTTGATTAGGTTTTAGGTCATTCATGGCTATCGTGTTATTCACGTCTTCCATCATTTTNGTATATTCATATTGACCAATAATACCTTCTCTATAAGCTGATTCTAATCTCTCTTTTTCTAGTCTAGCTTGTTTTACTATATCAGTTTTAGCAAGAGTTAAATCTCTATATGTTTGAGTACCAGATGTTAAACCAAATACAGTACCTACAGCCGCTTGTGTCATTGCTGTTGATAAACCAATTGCACTACCTGCACCAGCAGTACCAATAGCTAAAACTAAATTACCTGATTGCTGAGCAGTGGTCCTAAGAGCATATCTTAAAAAATCACCGTCATCATACGCGAGCATTGTTTCATAATACTCATTCTTTTTACTTAATCTTCTTTGCTCTTCTATAGCAAAATCAGACCCAAGTAAAGTTGGCACTGTTAATAACAGGCTAGCAAAACTATCGTTTACATCTTTAGCTAATAAACTACCTAAATTATATTCTTTATTAGCAACATTAAAAGTGTTTTGATCTATACCACCTTTATTAACATAGTACTGTTGTACGTCTAAATTTATATTATTTAATGTAGCAGCGTAATCGTTTTGTAACGTAGACATGCTGAATTGTAAATCAAGCATTTGCTCATTAGCTCGTTGAAACTCTCTACCTTCTTCAGTAGTTAAGTTTCTATCATTATAAACTTTTAAGCTAGGCATACCACCTATATAACCTATTTCAATTTTAGTTCCTTCAGGAGCTTGATTTATTATAGACTGAGCTCTTTCAGCAAATGTTTTAGAAATGTTATTATAAACGTTTTGAGTTTCTTCTACTCTTTCAGTAACACTTTCATTAAACTTTCTTTCGTCTTCTGCAATAAATCTTTGAGATAAATTTATCAAATCTTGCTTACCACTTTCTTTTATAATACTTTCAGCTATAGTACTACTTTTATTTCCTAACTCTTGCAGCGCTAAGTTGTTAATGCCTTCAGTAGTTATGTTTTGTAAGTTTACTCCTGATGCTACTAACTTACTTTTTAATTCATCAGAAAGTCCTGATAAATCTTTATATCTAGCTATTTGCTCGTCTATGCTTATACCTTCTATACCTTTTCTACTATTACCTATAGCTGCTGCAGTTGTGGTTTGAAAATGATTATACAACTCACCTTTGTCTGAATCAGTAAGTTGATCACCTAATATTTTTTCAAGATCGTTTTTAAATTCTTCTTTGTAATATTTTAAAGGAACTTGTTTGTCTTGTTTTATAACGTCTTTTTCTTTCTCTAATTTTTTGTTAAATTCTAAAACAAATTCTTTTTGAGCTTGATAAGCGTTATCAGTTATAGCATCAAATACTTTTGTATCTTTAGCTAAAAACTTTTTTATATCTTCAACATCTTTTAAATCCTGTGTCTCACCATCTTTTAATAAACTGTAGTTGTAATCTTTAAATTCTATAGTTTGAGCTGGCCCTAAACCATCACTTGGCAATCGTTCAGTAGTTACATCTACATCTTGAATAACTTCATATCCAGTGCCTTCTAGTAAAGTGTTTAAATTAGATACATCGTTATCAGCAAGAGCCTGATTGAAAGCAGTGTCTAGATTTAACTCAGATCTTTGATTACCAGTTAAAGCTTTGTCTAGATTTTTAATTTTATTTAAAATATCTACCGCTTCTTGTTTATCGCGGTGACTCATAAACCCATCGTCTAAATCAAGAGTTACAGTACCGTCAGGTAGTTGTACTTTCAAAGCGTTGCCTATACCAGTTTGCTCAGTTACAAGCCAAGGATATTTTTCTTTTAATTTAGTTTGAACCTCGTCTTCACCTTTACGTAATACAGTTCTTGGCTCATCAAAATCTAAAACAGCTGCGTCATATATATTTTGTAGATCATATCTAGCACGATCTAATTCACTTTGTTTAGCAGCTATTTTATCGTATCTACCTTCATTTTCTCGAAGAGATTGTAAATCCGAAGAAAGCCCGTCCAACTTCAATTCCAACTCGGATGCCCCGGGATATTTTTCCGGTGTCGCATATGCATCCTCGTCTGCAACACCTGTTTGAAAATCCTCTGTTTGCTCTACATTTTCTTCTGGTTCAACCTGCTTTACAGTTACATTATTTAAAATTTTAAACTGTTCTAAAGATATACCAGCAGCATTAGCAGCGCTTTGAAGTTGATCTAACGTTACTTCAGCGCCATTAAGTATATAAATTTCCATATAATTTTAATTTGAATAATTGGTGTACACAGACTCTACTAGTCCTAGCGGTGTAGCACTAGTGCCTTTCTTTTCACCTTCTTTGTCAACTTCCCATATTTCATCACCAAATCTCTTATAGTAAGTTTTACCACCAGGTGTAGGTGTTATAGATGTAAATAAATCAGTGTTTCCTTTACCAAGTTGTTTTGCTATATTAGAGAAATATTCTTGAGATTCAGTTTTGCCTTTCTTACCACCACTTGATTGAGCTAAAACTCTAGTTCTTTCTTGTCTTATAACATATATGCTATCACCAGGTTTATAAAGTTCTCCTGTTGTAGGGTTTTTTAAACCTTGTGCCTCTGCTGATTTTAATAAAAGCTGTTGTTGTTCAGATAATTCTTCAACCTTTTGACCGGTTTCTCCTAATTGCATTTGTATTTGTTGAGGTTTACTACCCGTAGATCCATAGCTTTCTGGAAAGAAATTACCCCACATGTTGTCTGTCATAGATTTCATAACTAATTTTTTAGCAGCTTCTTTATCCATAGACGCTAAAGCTTTAGCACTTGTCATGGAACCTATATCAGTTAAATAAGCTTGTCTCTGTGCTAAACTAACATTTGGATTTTCAAATATTTTAGAATACTCTGCATCCATCTCTGTAGTATATGCTTTATTCGATGTCATTGATTGTACATCAATAATATTAAAGTCAACAGTTTTTTGATAACCTGTTTTTTTGCCTTTAGAATCTCTTTCTACTTCAGTTGTTATAACTGGTTCTTGTGATATGTATTGATCTGAAAAAGCACCCCTTTCATTTATAAACTTATTTTCTTCTAACACTTGTATAGCATCTTGCGGCTTAAGTTTCTGTTGCACTAGATCCATACCGCCTTCTTTAGAATAATTACTTACGTTTATATCTTGCTTAAATACATAATAATCTTTGTCGCCTACAGTTTCTATTTTAACGTTGCCAGCTGCTATAGCATTTTGTAATATAGCATCAGCACCGCCTTCAGTTTGTGTGTTTACAGATTTCCAGTAGTTAGAATCAGTAGGTATTTTAACTGTAGAATTTACAATATTAGAATTACCTTTTGTATTTAATGTTCTTGATGTTATACTTCCTTGTCCAAATACATTGGCCGATGTGCCTTTTATATTTTGTAGAGATATTAAATTACTTAATTGCTCTCCATTAGTAGGATCACCTACAACAACCATATCCATATTATGAATATCATCTGCATCAGCTATTACACCTCCCATTTGATCTAAACTACTTTGCGAATAGTTTTTAAAATCTGTAACTGTTTGTGCGTACTTAGCTCTATCCTCGTCTGATAAGTCTGCATCAAATTCCATTGCCATTCTAGCTTTTAAAGCTTCTTTAGCTCTAATATCTATTTGCTGCTTAAATTGATCAAACAATTCGTTTTCTTTTTCAGGGTCATCAGAATATCCAGCTGTTTCTAAGTTTTTATAGAAACCAGTTTTTAATTCATTTTGTTGAAGTAATAATTGATTTTTAAAAGCATTTTGAGTTTGCTTTAATTTTTCTGCATCTTTACGTTCTTGTCGCTTCATACGACCGTATTGTGCTAAAGCCGCGCCAAATGACTTACCTATTTCCGCACCTACGTTTATTTGCATAGGTGGCAATGTATAATCCGGTGGTGGTATAGTGTATCCCATATTTTAAATTTTAATTTTAGCTGCCAATACCTCCAGATAAAGCTCCTGCAGCTATATTACCAATACCAGTAAATATACCAGCTGTAGCTCCATCTCTATTAGCTCTTGCTTGAGCTTGTCTTTGAGCTGCACCTGTTTCTTTAGCAATGTTGTAAGATATGTCAGCGTTAGTTCTATCTTCTTGAGCAGCAAACGTAAATTGTTTACCAGCAGCTTCTGCGGCTTGTTCTCTTTGACCCTCTGATATAGCAATACTTTGAAGCCTTTGTTGTTCTGCAATTTTTTGCTGTTGCAGTTTAGCTTCGCCTTCTGCTCTTAGTTTTTCATTAGTAGACTCTTGTGATTCTATAGATGCAGCAACACCTTTTTTACTTCTTAATGCTGCTTGTGCTAACGCAGTTGCTCCACCAGCCCCAGCACCTGTAGCCACCATAGCGTCTAATGAATTAGCTAAAGCAATATCACTTTGTTCCATTTGTATTTCAGCAGCTTGAGTTGCTACACCTAGGCTAGCAAAAGGGTTTGACATTTGACTACTAAGATCAGTTGCCATATCCGATAAGCTTTGCACGCCAGCAAATGGATTTGTAATTTCTTGTCTACCAGCTTGAAGTTCTTCAACCTTCCACTTAGCGGCTTCTTTTTCATTTCTAGCTCTACGCATGGCTTTATGTTCTTTACCAGCCTTTATTGCGCCGCCAACTGCCGTTGCTGTAACTGCTGTTGCTACTGCTGCTACTACTGCCATATTAAATGTTTTTTATTAATTCGTGTGATGGACTTTCGTCTACAGTCCACCCTAATTTTTTATGAGTATTTATCAAATGTCTATTTCTTCCGATGCTAAACATATGTTTCTTACCTGCTAATTTACATGTTTCTTCAGCCGTTAATATTAATAGTTCTAAAGCTTGTTTACGATCTTTGTCTCTGTACTCTGGATTTGATACAACCCACTCAAATAATACTCCATCTGAATTAGTAAAGTATAAAAACCCAGCTACAATAGGTGTATTTTCTTTGTACACCATTAGACCACCTGTGCCATTATCTGGTAAAAATCCTTTTGCTGGAGCAGTCCATTTAGGCCATTTACTCCACCATTCTACTAACGTATCCCAATCGGATTCCGCTAGTTGTCTTATTTGTAATTCCATATAATTTAATTTAACTACTGATAACAAAACTTGTGTTAACAGCAAACAACTCTTTCATACCACCTGGGTTTGTATAGTCGTCGTTTTCAATTGTTATAGTACAATAATATCCTTTTATACCTGTCATATCAGGACCAAATCTAACTTCACCAGGCTGTGTTTGATTAGTACTATTATTTACTAGATTCGCATAGTATTTGTTTTCTTTTCTAACAAAACCAGCATATTCTCTGTTGTAAGGTGGATCATCATCACCAAATACTGTTTGATAATCAGGTCTATAAACTGGCTGTCCAAATGATGGGTTTGCTTGTACTGGGTCTATAATATATTCACCCTCGTAATAACTATATATTTCATTTGTAGTATCCCTTAATTGAGGCGGTAATAACCATACAGGTTGACCGAAACTATCTAACTCAAAGCTATCTACACCAGTTATATCTGAAACAAACGAAGTAACTTCCCAACCATTACTACCTTCGTAGTTTATAGTTTTAAATACCTTACTTCTATCCACTGCAGGATTAGCTACAAATGTTATGTTAGATTTACCTTGGGCACCGTAAAATTTTGCTCGATTCACTGATTGACTATTGTGCACCCAAACATTATCTTGTGTTGCACCTTCATTACTAATGCTATAAAACCTATTAGCTAAACTAAACATAAACCTTGGTTTAAATGTGTAGAAAGAAGGCCAACCTAATATTTTTTCATCAAATTGCAAAGTGTTATAAATAGCTTCTGGGGCACTATCATTTTGTTGTAATGATAAAGTGTATTGTTTAGTGTATATATCCCATCCACCTATTATTTTTCCAGCACCAAAGCTAGTTGAATCTACAGCACTTAGATTGTCTCTAAACCAATCAATCATACCATAGTTAGATATTTCTGTAATACCATCTCTAGATAATCTTAAAACAGCATTTCTATTTTTATCTACAAAGTATTTTCTATATCCATACACAGCAAAACTTTCTGGGTTATCTGCTATACCAAAATTACCTGCGTAAGGAACTATTTGTCCTATTACTAAGTTAAGTTGACTTACTGGTACACCACCGCCTTCTGCAGTATATATAGCATCTTTATCTATTAAAGCTCTACTTACTTTCTTTTCAGAAAATATAATTAAATTAGTATCTTCTGCATATAATCTTTGTATGCTACCATCAGCTGGATCAGTAGACTTAGTTATTTCGCTGCCAACTGGAAACTGATTTGTTTGGTTTATACCAGTTCTAGAATTAAATATACCAGAGTAAATCATAGAGTTACCTCTAATACTACCCTCAGGTTCATCTTCTACTAAATAAGCTTTAGCTCCTAATGAAACAGATGTGTTGTTATAACCACCTCTAATTCTAGATTCTTCAATAGCCCAATTTAAAGTATTATTTGGATCAACAGTTCCCTGCTCCCAACCACCTACAATTTGAGGTATACCTCTAGAACCAAACCACTGTGGTTGATCATCTTCATCTACACTTTTTCTAAGTAGAAAAGAATTAAAATATTTTACTTCTATTAATGCCATTATATATTAGATTACATGTTTTAACCGCGCTTTACTTAGTCATTATATACAGATGTACCAGCTACTTTTGTTCCGGTAGCAGAATTAACTTGACAAGCCCATCTTCTAAATGATTGAATACTAGATGGACTTGCCCCATCGAACGCCGCGCTTTCAGCGGCTTTTGCTAAATCTTTAGTTGTGGCGGTTGAAGTACTACCACCTAATGGAGTAGTCCAAGTAGCACCAGCACTACTTCCAGCTTGATATGCTACAAAGCTATTAGCTGGGTTTGTCCAAGCCACATATGGTGTTGATAAGTCAGGTGTTGTAAAAAATGTACTTACATATCTACACACCGGTTCTCTAGCATATAAAGTTTGTGTTGGTAGTCCTGTTGTAAAAGCAAGAGCAGCTGATTCAGTTGCAAATTTAGTGGTACACACTTGGTAAGAAAAGGCTCTTTGAGGTCCTAGATCATAGAAAAAATCTCCGTGTTTAAATTCTCCTACAAACGGATTGAAAGAAGAAATAGCTTTTGGTCCACTAGAGGCACACCCTTGACACGTCAAACAATCACCACCTATACTTTGTATAATAACTCTATATTCTCCAAATGCTGCAGGTATACCATAAGTTGGACTATTTCCAACAGCTACAAATTTACTCATAACAGCTGTTGAAGACGAAGCTGAAGAAGTACTTCCTCTTTGTGATGTCATTCTTATAAAGTTATTACTTGGTGAACCTACGGTTCCAATAAAATTGGTTGCAGCACCAAAATTTTGATCTAATGCAGAAGAAGAACTATTATTTGCTAAAGCACCAATATGAGCCGTGTTAGATTGTATAGGGTTTGTTTGAGTAGAACCACTTAGTTGAGTGTTAAAAGATAATATATTTCCCTCAATATCAGTAGCTGCTTGCCAAGATGAAGCAGAATTTACTCTATATTCTACACCCCAAGATATATCACAACTATTGTAAGAACCAAATGCTCCAGCGCCACTACTATTAATTTCTACATCCAACCATATATAACCTGTTCCTTGAGTTAATGCCCCAACAGTACCAAACGAAGGTAGTTGACGACTTTCAAGAGTTTGAGGACCACCAACACCTGGGGTAAAACTACCACAAGTAGAGTTTTGTATAAAGTTATTAAATGAAGAATTGTATGGGGCTAATGATAACTGACTTACACTTGGATATGTTTCAGGGTATGAACCTCCAACAGCTGCCATTGATATATAAGCATTAGTAATATTATTGTGCAAACTAAAAACATATGAGGAATCATAAAACAATAAATTTAAAGACGTGTTTCCTGATGTAAAAGAACCATCTGCTGGTGGTACACCTATAACTAAAGAAAATAAACACACATCAAAAGTACCGTCAGTGGATGTAACTTGTACTCTTACATCATACCTACCAGTTGCGGTACCTGGAGATGTTTCAGTTATTTCACCACTTGCTGGATCTATTTGCAAGGCTGTTGATGCTACCCCGCCTTGTGTTACTGTAATAAAACTAAATTGTAATCCAACCTGGTTGTTACTAAGTGGAACTGATGGTGGATCACCATAATTAGCACCATTCATAGCATACAGCTTTACTAAAACTCCCAGTGTTCCAAAATCTACAATTACTTGAGAAGGTGGGCAAACCTTTGCGTAATCTAAAATTGGTGGAGAAGCTACTGGAGTAGCAGATGGGTTTTGTCCCCACTGTTGTGGCACACTACCGAAACTTTCACCACCTACAAAAATTGTATCTACATTATCTAATTCAGTTCCATTACCCAATGGAGTATATGTAAATGTTTTAATAGGCGCACTAGTAATCAATGGATTTGCATCACTAACCTGTAATTCTATATCAAACTCTTGAGCGTTAGGCGTAGATGTTTGCCAAAGTCTATATGATTTATTTACTAATAAAAAAGAGTCATGTGCATAAGCAACGGCTGGAACAGTTGTTCCATCATATTTTATATATTGACCAGGACCAGTAATTGTTGACGATGTTCCATATATTTGAAGTATTTCAAAATCAGATGTTACGTCTATACCCGCCCCATCAGTGACTGTAAATCCTTCAATTGTAACATCAACAATTGGAGTTGTAGTTGTGTCTTCAAACCAAAAAGGACCAGCCAAAACATTTCTAAATCTACCACACTCACCATTTGAAGGTACTGGTGTACACGTGGGATAAACTGGACCTGGTTGCTCTGGAGTTCCTAGAGTTGCAGGATCCCATGCACCTGTAACTGCAGGATCAAATATTCCAAAAAATTCATTAAACTCAAAATTAAAGTTTACAGTTTGAAATATAGTTTGTCCTCCAGTTTCTTCAACTTGTTCGTTTAAATCAGATATAGTACCTGTTGTACTTGTTTCCCAATATATATCTAATCTTGATTCTATAGGCTCTGTCTCATACACTGCTAAATTAAAAATAGAGTAAGTACTACCCCCTGATGTTGGTTCTATTTGACCTATTTGATTAGTTGTACTAATTCTAGCTATTAACGGATTTGATTCTGCTTCATAAAAAGAACTTTCTTGTTCGGTTGTTGGACCGGCAGCGGGATCTACATTAAAAAGTTCAAACTCAGTAGATATTGTAGATACAGTATCTGAAAACCTAGAAGGATAATACTGTTGGTTAACAACACCGAAATCTATAGCTGGTGCTGGAGCAGTTGGTGTTTGATCTGTATTTTCAACTCTACCAAATAACTGCACTGAACTTCTAAATTGTTTTTGATCAGGACCAACTTCACTTAAATCCCTTGGAACTTTGTTTATATTATCATTTAATAACACTACATGTGATGTTAAACCTAATTCCTTTGTTGGATCGTTAGGATATGAAGCTAGTATACCGGGTAAATAAACATTATAATAATCTTGCTCTTGCTGTTTTACTACAACTTTCCAAGAATAAAAACCTAATGGATTATAGTCTGATTGCGTTGGATCTCCTTTGTAAGTACCTGGGTATAGGTTTTGAGCAATAGGTGTTTCACTAATTGTATCATTAACTTGAACAAATAACGCGTCACCCGGCCACTGTCCTATATCTGGACCACCATCTGCTGGGTCTAAATTGTAAGCAGAATAAACAGTAGATAGTTGTGATGCTGTAGATGCTGAAACAGCTGCTTGATTGGAAAGTATTGTAGAAGTTGTTCTACCGAATCTATCAGACAATACAAAACCTGCTTGATAATTTCTATTTTGTTTTAAAGTGCTACTAGGATATTCAACAATACTGGTATTCCATGAAACCGAAGTTGCAGGAGTACTAACATCAAAAGGTAATTTTGGTCCAGCTCCGACGTTATAATCAATACCAACTGGTGGAGTGTGTCTAGTTTGAAAATTACTATATACAACTCTATTGCTTATCACTTCTTGACCTAAAGCTTTTACTGGTACTTTATCATAAACTCTAACTAATTGACTTTCAGGTAAAGTTCTAAATGGTTTTGTACCAGAGTATTTATATAAATATGTATTACCTAGACCAGTAGGATCATATTGTGCTTTTATTTGATCTGCACTTATAGTGTCTACAACCAAAACAGCAGCACCATCAGATTCTTTAAATAATATTTCTAATTCTGTTATTTTAAAATAATCTGTAACATTATCTAATCTTGTACCTGGAAAAGCAGGATCTTGATTTTCAGGCATTTCAATTAACAAGGTTAACTGATTAACTTTGTTTTCCATGAAATCAACTATTGTACTCCTGTAAGTAGCTGACATGTCGTTGTCATCATTATCTGTTCCTGATGGATTAAATAAAAAATAACCGTCTTGTTGAGGTATAAAACACTCTTGAGTAAAAGGAGCAAATACAGAATATTCTCCATCATCAAATTTAAATCTATAACTAAACCTAACAAATTTATCTTCTAAATAATCAGGATCACCTTGATATAAAGGATTTTCATATGGATTATTTGTAGTGCCATCAGGTAAAAATTCACTAACAACATCTTGCATTGTTGTTTGATATTCTCCAAGAGCTGGGGCTAACTCAGCAGGAGTACCACTATCATCAACAACTTTTTGTGTTATTTCTTGCCATAACAAAGGCGCTTTATAAGGCATGTATTTAGCTACACTTATTGTATCCTCTATAGTATAATAGGTTGGGTCATCTTTTGCGGAGGTGATATTTATTTTTCTAGGTTGATTTCTATTGTCAGTGAAAAATAATAAATCCTCCAATAGATTAACTCCATATATAGGTGTACCTTCCCAAAAATTTAAAAAAGCTCCTTCAACAAGTATAGTGTTAGTTGTTGCTACTCCTTGAGATATTATAGATTCAATAATAAAATTTGAAGCTCCAGGCGTATAAACTCCACTTGGATTACTATCTAAAGTGTTAGATGTTAAGAAAAAGTAAACACTAGAGTTTACTTCAGAAACTAAATAACCTACACATATTACATCGTCATCACCTGTAACATTTTCAAAATTAATTATTCGTTCATTTCCTAAAACATTTTCTAGCGCACCAACGTCTTCAGACTCTGACTTACTGACCTGTATATTTACTGCATTTCTATATTCGCCCTGTGGTAACAATCGATCATCAAGATCTTTATTCATTTTGGACTTTATAAAAACATTTTTAAATTCCGCCATTTAATTTTAGTGTTTTATCCATTTAGATTTACCCCGCATGACTTGAACTATTTCGTCAAGTTTTATATTAGATAATCTTATTTTTGCGTTTCTTAATTTAGCACTAGCCTCTCGCTTAAGTCTTTGTATTATGTATTCTGGTTGATTAATTCTACTAGCTAAAACAGCATGTGACATGTACGAGTATATAGCATCTTCAGCTAATTTAGGAACTCTACTATCCATATCATAAGCTAAACCATCTGATATATATTCTAAAATAATTAGTCTACCTACCAAGTTACTTGAAAAAGAAATTTTACCTTCTCTTTCATTCATGTTAAACCAGCCGTTGACTTGTGATAATTGAGGATCATTTCCATATAATTGACCATAACCCCAGTACCAATAACCACCATAACCCCATTCATAACCCCACCAGTCTAAACCAGCATTGTACTGTTGTTGGTTATACTCTTGATTAATTAAACTTGTATTATTACTTGCCCACCTATCTTCTGTTATAGACGTGCTTTGTAAATTATCACCAAAATTATCTTGAGTCGGAACACCTTTATTATCTTGAACTGGTGTTCTGTATGGTGAATCAGTTAAATTGTTTGCTGGGTAAATAATTCTTTGTACTCCTTGCATATCTATCCAAGACATGCGTACNTAATTAACGTAGTCTTGAGGTATAATAACACTTAAGCTAGGTGGAATTGTAAGTTCTTGTGATTTAATACTTTTAAGTGTATCATAACTAAACTCTTGTAAAGCTCTTTTAGCATGAAATATAAGATCAGTTCTTTTTACACTAGGTATAAGTTTACCTGCGCCTACATATGCAACTAAGAAGTTGTTAACTACATCGTTTAATGTTACATATTGATAACTACCGTAGTTTTGCTCTGTTGTAGTTCCAAAAGCGTCTCTTAATCCATAACTACCACCATCTAATCTTTTTAATTGACAAACAATAACCTCTCCTTGTGGCACGTTTGCAGCTAATTGCACTGTGTTACCGGTTACAGTATATGGGGCATATGGCCCACCTGTTATTTCATTGTATGATAAACCATCAGCGCTGTGATATAGTTTAAAATTATTTAAAGCATAGTCAACCTCAGTTGGATCCCAATCACCAAAAACTAAAGTAGTATCAAACCCGAAGGTAAAAGTATCTTGGCCTAAGGTGTTTTCAACTAAAAAACCTTGTGCGCCAGCGTAATATTGTTGATTTGTTTCGTTGATTATACTCATTCGTTAAGATTTTTTATTTGCTTCTTTTCCCTGAACCTGCTGTGAAGCAATTTGTACAATTGTAGGATCTTCTATAATTATACCAGAATAAGCTAATATTCTCAATATAACATTTGTTTGTTCAGACTCGTGTAGTTCAAAATCTCTAGAACCTAAACCAGTAGCATCATCAAAATAATCATCATTAAATATATATTGACCAGCTGTACCAGTTGAAAAACCCCATATAGGTGCAATAGGTTTTCTAATGTAATCTACTTTAATATTACTGGTAATATTAGTTGGATGCACATATAATATATTCTCTATATGGTTATCTATAGTTGATCCTGGTATNTTTTGATTACCTCTATTCTCATATAAATATGTAGGAAAACTTTTTGTTGCTTTTGTTAGTGGAGATCTTTCTATGTTGTAGAAATCAGTTCTAGATAATCTTTGAAGTTCTATTTGATTACCTATATCATTAGTATATATAACAGTACCAAGCCTATAAAAATCAACATTAGCGCCGTAAGCGTCAGTTTTAGGTAGTGTAAAATATTCTAAACCGGGTGTACTTACCGTATTATAAGATGCATTACCGAATGTTTTAAATATAGCTATTTTTTCATCAAGATTCATNACTCTGTCTGAATAATCTACATCTGCTTGAGGTACTCTTAATTGCTGATTTAAATCTTCAAAGTATTTTTCAAATATTTCTAATTGTACTTGTGATGCTACTTTGTTAAATTCAGCAGGTGTTAAATAACCTCTCTGTTCTTTATTTAATATAGACAGGACTGTTTGATATACAGTGTTTACGTTTATAGCCATACTTATGTTAATTATAATACAAAGGGTAGCGTGACACTACCCTTTATATTATCACTTGTTTATAATCTTTTTTCTATAGATTTATAAACTTCTACACCTTCATCAGTTTTAAACCAAGCGGCTAATGCTGAATATGGGTTTTCATCAAATGGAACAGTCAATAATTTTCTGTCGTTTGAACCCCAGTTAAAAGTTCTTTGATCTTGAGAAAGATTAATTATCCTAGCTTCAACAGCTTTAATACCAAAGTTTCTTAGCTCTACGTTTTCATCGTTAGCTAAATTTAAAAATAAACCTGGTTTGCGTTTAGCAAACAATAATAAATCTCTTTTTATTTCTTTAGATTTCATACCAGATACAGCACTACCTTTTTCAACTCTCAATATAGCTTCTGCCTGATCTACATCCATATTTGTAGCTGCATTTAAAGCTTCAATTTCTAAATGAATAAAATCTAATTCGTCTTCTGCTTCAACAACAGAATCAAATTCATAGTATTTTTTATTTTTTAATGGGTGATACAAACTTAATAGTTTCTGTAAGATTTGATTTTCTTCAGGAACAGTGAGTACACCATCTCTAAAAGTGATATGCCCCAATGTAGCTTCACCTTTTTGTTCATCAACAAAAGGACTATTCATATTAGTTGCATATCTTAATTCTCTTTGTGCGTTTTTATCTCTATCAAAAAACAGTAAAGGATTTTTTCTTGTATGTTTACCTGGTATTGTCAATGTTAATGGTTGTTTTCTACCTTTTACTAAATATGTTCTAGGTTTAATTTCCCACTGATTAACAGCCTTAGGTTTTTGTTTTACAGGTGTAGGTTCTACTACAACTTTTTGAGGTGCAACCTCAACAGCTTCTGCTTTAGCTTTTTTTGCCATGATATAATAAAATTAAATATTAAAGGTATAAGGGCGCCGAAGCGCCCATAACCTTAAAAAGTATTTATGCTCCTTTGAACAATACGAAGTTATTCGCAGCTTGTACAACTAAACATCTTTCTGACAAGAAGTTTACAGTCATAGCGTCTAGATCGCTAGTGAAAGCTCCACCAACTGAACCAGTTAACCAAGACTTCATACGTCTGTCATCAGCTTGAGACGCTCTATATCTTACGTGTAAGAAAGGACGTCTAATGTTAGTTCCAAGAATTTGATCGTAAACAGTTGAAGTTCCAGCTGGTACTAATACTCCTTCGATAGAAGCGGGACCACTCTGTGCACCACGTGTAGATGCGTCATTCAAATATTTCCAATCAGTTTTATAGAAGTCATATGAACCTCTACGGAAACCACTGAAACCTAAGTTCAATGCCATTTCCTCAGAGTTTTCAAATAATCCAAAAGCAGTACCACCTTGAGCGCCATAAGAAATAGCACCTAACATATCGTCAAAATCAAGGTTAGTGTTTCTGTTTAAGAATAACATGTTTTCTTCAATAGCTCCTTGAGTATCTAAGTTTCTAAGAATATCATCAAAGTCACCGATACCAGTAGCAGCAGAGAATCCAACTTGCACGTTACCTCTATCTTCAATAGCAGCAAATAGACCTTCTGTACCAGTCACACCAGCAATAGCGGAACCACCAGCAGCATCAACCTGCTCACCTTCAACAACTGACATTTCTAGGTAGTCTTCAAAACGTAGTCTTGTTTCAGACTCAGCTTTTAGATACCATAAATATCCAGAAGTACCATCTTCAGTAGCAACTTCTACCCAACCGATCTGAGCTGTGTCAGAACCATTGATTGAATATTGGCTACGAATAATAATAGGTTTGTTAGAAAATTGAGTAAATGCAGGATCGATAGTAGCAATAGGATAATCGTTACCAGCAACTGCAACTGCGTTAGCAGATGGAGCAATTGTAGTATTAGTTCCTTTTGGATATTCAGAACCATACACGAAGATCTTTACGTTACCAACAAGTCCTTCAGTAGCTAATGTAGCTGATCCGTAAGGTAGTACGTTAAGTACACCAGTACCACCATTAGCAGCTGTTCTTAAGTCAGAGTCAACAACTAAACATTTTGATTCACCACCAAAATCATCTAACACAACGATAGTTTGTTGTGGAGAAATTACGTTGTTAATATCTGCAGCTACAGGAATAGTAATAGTGTTAGCAGCACCACCGTTAAGACAATCGTCATAAGCGATGTGTAGTCTGTTTTGTTCAGACCAAATTACTTGATCAGACGTCATCGGTAGTTCAGCACCAACCATACGTAAGAATCCAGATAAAGTTCTATTACCATATCTTTCAACTTCCTGCTCATAAAGCTCAGGTAAATATTGTTGTGCAAAATTCCCACCGGCAGCGCCGTCAAATGTTAAATAGTTATTCGCAAGTGTTTGTTGCAACTGCGATGGAACTATTGTACCAAATTGTGGAGTTAAAGCCATAATTTAAAAGTTTTAATTAGTTAAATTTTCGTTTTTTTATTTTCAGTTTAGACGAATCCAAACCACTTATTGATTTTACTTTTAAACCATTTATAAAGACATTTCCATCGGCAACTTGCCTCGGCTTATCCGTACTTAAGTTTTTGGAAGAGTCAACAACATTTTTAATGCCATCAGCTCTACCTTGCTCGTAAAAATGATTAGCGATTTTATCCGCGTTCATTGCAGCGTAAAGGGCTTTATGGTAACCTGTGGCATTAGTAACTGCTCCCTTATCGTTAACAAATTTTGATATAAAATTATTAACGTCAAGCTGTGACTTACCTACTTCAGAAGGATTTTGAACTTTATATCTAAACTTCTTTTCACCTAAATTAAAATCAAAACCTTTGAAATCATCGGTAAAAATTTGTTCAGTTTTATTTTTAAAATCCTCTTGAAGAGTTACTGATTGCTCTTCTTGCTGCTTGTATCTATTGAAAAAGTCCATAGCTTTTTGTTGCTCTTGACTAGCACCAGGTCTCAACTTGATTTCCTGATAATACTTGTCTTTCATAACATCTAGCTCTTTACGGGCTTTTGCAATTTCTTCTTTGAAAGCCAATTTCTTTTTCTTAATATCTCTTGGCTCATCAATTTCTTCATCATACTTAAACTGATCTTCGATTAAGAAGTTTATTTCCTCTTGATCTAGATGTGGTTTAGTATTTTTGTAATACTCCCTAATCAATACTTGATCATCTACTTTTGAATAATCATGATTAAGTCGTACATAGTCTTCTATAGTACCACCTGTTTCATTCATAAAATCTACAAGTGATTGTACATTTTCAGGTAATGGTTTACCTTGTTTTACTTGTTCTTTAACAGCTTCTTCTGCTTCTTCGTAAAGCTCCATGGTTTTCTCATCGAGCTCTTCTTCAGTTATTTCTTGTATAGGACTTTCTAGTTTTTCTTCGGTGTCCCGTACTTTTTCAACCACTTCTTTGCTGTCGCCACTGTCTTTGGGCTCTTCGATAACAGCATTGCTATCATTTGTCTCTTGTGCTTGAACGGCATTGTCTTCTTTTTTCTCTGTTAAATCAACTTTAGTTATATCTTCTACAAGTTCTCCTTGCGATTCTGGTTTAGTTAAATCCACTTTTACAGGATCTTGTTTTGAACTATCAACCAGTTTTTTAGGTTTTGTTTTCTTACCTTTTAAAGAAAACTCTCCTTCTTGTTTGACCTCAGTGGTCGCATTTTCTTCTGCCATAATATAATATTATAAAATTAAAAAAATTATTTAGGACCAAAGGACTCTAATCCAAAGTCACCTAAACTATCATTTGTAGATTCAAAATCAATAGGCGTGCCATCGTTTTGTCTCTGTTGTATCATTTGAGATTGTTGAGTCCCAATGATTCTAGCTCTTTTATCTTTTCTATCTTCTATTTCTTTCTCTTTACTACCTTCACTTTCATGCTTAGTTTTAGCTAATTGCACATTGTAATTAAACTCTTCAGCCATTAATTCTCTTTTTATTTGTGCTTCAGTTTGCATACGTTGTATTTCAAACTGTGACTTAGCTTGTTCTAATTGAAGTTTTTGATCAGTTAAAACCTGTTGCTTTTGAGTTTCAGCCAATGCTGTTTGTTCTGCTAATTGTGCGTTTGCCTGAGCTTGAGCTTGCATATTAGCTTGCGCTGCTTTTTGATCTCTTTCTGCTTTAATTCTACGTTTTTGTTTTAGCATTTGGTTTGCTAATTTTAAATTACGTATCTGTCTAAGATCAATAGCATCTTCTAAATCAATACCACCTGACTGCAAAGCTACTTGTATATTTTGTTCTAATTGAGCTTTTTCTTCTTCATCTGGTTCGAGATCTAAGAAAATACCAAAGTCATGTAAATTTAGATTAGATACTTCTGCTAACGTGTTAACATTAAACGTTGATATAGAATTTTTAAGAGCTTCAGCAGTTAAAGGAAAGTTTAATACATCTACTATTTTTTTAGATATATTTTCACATAACCTTAAAGTTAAATACAAACTAGCGTTGTTAATATGTTTAGTTGCTATGTTTGATTGCTGCGCTGCAATTTTTTGTAAACCTACTAATGTATCTTTATCTGGTAACGAACCGTCTCTAGCTTCATTTAAACCTGTCACATCACGTATCATTTGTACGTAATAGTTATATGTATTTATTAACGAACCTATTTTAGCTTGACCAGCTGATGTTGATAACTCTTGAACAGGAACTTTACCTGCATTCATACCACCATCTTGTGTTAAAGATCTACCTACTACAGAACCAGTTTGAAAATACATATTCAACGCTTCAGCTGGATTGTAATTAGTACCATTACCTAAATCAACTTCAGCAAGACCATCCATATCTAAAAATACACCATCAGGTACCATACGTGATATAACTTGTTGTAACTTTAAATGAGTTAGTTGTATCATATCAGCAAATCCCATAGTTTTTGTAACTAAAGATTCTATTCTACCTTTATACATTCTCGGTGCACAAATAGCATAATTCATCTCAACTTTAGTTGTGTCAGCCATAGGTCTAGTCATGTTCTCAGCCATTTCCCATTGCAGCATCATGTCTGTTCCTAAAACCTTTACACCTTCAAATAAAACCTCTACACTTCTTGAAACTTTATTAAAGTTATTACTTTCTGGTGGATTAAATGTATCTGGTTTTTCTAAAGCTTTTTCTAAACCTTGATCAGTGTGTTTAATTTTAAACACTTGATCCATATAAGTCTTATATTCAAAATATAAAACTTGTACTGTATTTTCATCATAAGCACCCCAACCATATATATAGTTGTTGTTACTATATGATTTTTGTACTTTTTCTAATTCTTCGTTTGAGATGTGTGGAAATTGTTTCTTTATCTCAGGTATAGTCATTGCCTTGACTTCACCTACATAGTATATATCTTCAAAATTAGGATCTTCTGTATATGAATAAACCATATAAGAAGGATCTACATAATCTAAAGTAATACCTTCTGACGTGTTAAAGTTTGTCTTAGCGGCTGCGATACCAAGAGTAACTAAATCATAGTTTAATCTACGTTTTAGTAAGTCATATTTATTTTTATCCAACACTTGAGTTATAGCTTCTTCTTCTGCAATTTCTATAGCCTGCTTGTAACTCAGTTGTAAATGTAACTCCATTTCTTCCATTGTTTTAGGAAGATCAACCGCTGGTATATTAGTGTTTGATATATCTTGACCAGTTGTTGCTTTTACTTCTGCTATAATATCTTGACCATACATGTCCATAGCTAATCTAGTAGCATAGTCTGTTCTTTTCTTTACAGATTCAGGATCTTGAGCATAAGCTTTAATATCGTAATCTTTGTTAGATATACCATTAGTTAATATATCTACAAACTTAGAAAGTATAGGAACTGGTTTCCAATCTAAATTTAAATAGCTTAAGTCACCGTTAATTGATAACTCATCTTTATATTTTTGAGTTGATTGCTCACCCCTAGCATATAATCTACGTTGATGATAATTATTAAACGTAGTTAAATACCTGTTACCATTAGTTCTACCCTGTGCAAACCATTCAGATTGTATGGCATTAGCAACTTGCTTACCATATTCTAAACTTAACTTTTCCTCCAAAGGTACCACCTGATTTGGAAATGCACTGTTAGCATTATAATCTATATTCATTTATTTATAATTTTAGAAACAAGTCCTGAATTGTCATATTTTTTAATACCTAGATCGTAAGAAATTATTTGTCTATCTGGTATAGGTTTATATCTATTTTTATTACAAGCCATAAGAGCTAACCCAGAACTAATCGAGGCGTCATGTTTAGTTCTATTGTTTATATTAAATTTACTCCAATCATTTAATGTACGTTGAAAATACATATCACCGTATCTTTCGTTATTGTAACCTACAAAATTTTCTATGTAAGTTTCTATAGCAGCGGCGTGCGCTTGCTTAATATCTTCACTTGAGTTAGGTATACCACCTATATCTCTTTCTGTAACAGACAATTTATTGTAAATTTTATCTGGTCTGTTCATACTAAAACCCCTATAACCTCTACGTTTAAAATGATATAGTAATCTAGGTTTGTTGTTTTCAGCTAATATTGGCATGCCATAAAAAACACAAGCCATTAATACGTCTTCAAAAAATATTTCAGCCGTTTGTGGTCTAGCTATATATTCTAAAAAGAAATGATTTGGTGGAACATCTAGCATGCTAAACTTAGTTAATCCATGTAAAGCTCCATTAGAACCTCTATTATCAACTGTACCAGATATATCATAACTATCACATCCAAATGCTCCAAGGTCTTCATTACCAGGATACCTTACACCATTCTTTAATATTACACGATTTTGTAAGTTTTCAGGTGGAACCCATGTAACTAAAAATCTACCATTATTATTTGGAACAAATATTACACTAGTATCTTTTATTCCATCGCGCCACTGAAAATTACCTTTTGTAATTAAAGAACTGTGTTTTAAATCACCATTAAAATCTATTTGTTCATATATTTTAGTGAGATTAAATAAAGATTCTTTTGCTTCATCTCTAAAGGCATGCTCTTCTGTTCTAGGAAATTGTCTATAAAATTCATTTAAAGCGTCTTGATCTCCTTTTAAACCATCAACTTCGTTTTGCCAGTAATCAATTACACCTAAATCTATAAACTCTCCATGAGGCCCTTTAACCTCTTCCGTTGGCGTTTCGAATACAGGTACTCCATAAGAATCAATGTATCCCTCGTAGTTCCATTCCATAGGTATGAACAAACTATATAGTCCTGAGCGAGTCTGTCCATTGCGGTTTCTTTTCGTGACATCTGAGTCATAGTATAATTTTTTAAAATTGTCACCACCCTTATCTAATGAGTTACAAGTTGAACCCATCATACATTTACCTATAATTCTACTACCTAATCTTAGCGTGGTTTTCGTAACACGCCAGTTGTTGAGGATGTTGTTCGGCCTTTCCCACTTGCCCGATTCGTCATGTACGAGGAGTTTGAGTTTCTCACCGTCGTAGGAGTTATCACCTGTGTTCTTCCAATCGATCGTGGTGTCAAGACCCTGTAATTCCGGTTGGGTTTCGTTTGCGGTAAGTTTTCTACGGGTAAACTTGGAGGCTGGGACACGGTAGGCAAGTTCGGTCTTTGGTCTGTCCATACCGTCCTGTATCGGCTTGAAAAAGAAGGGGTAATTAACCGATATGGGTACCACCTTATCTGTGAACATGGTCTTAGCATCTGGCCCAGACTTGGATAATATACCATATCTAGAGTCACTTGATATGGTTGCCAGATTAACAACTTCTCCTGATGCCATGAAGGAAAACCCAGAACGTCTGTTCTTAAGGTAACACATCCCATAACAGCGTTTGTCTGCCTTGCAAGCTTCCCAAAAGATAAAGAATAATCTGTTTGCTTCCCTATAGTCTGGTTTCCCAACATCAATCTTGGACCACTGCAAGTACATAAAATGAGTACCAGTGATGTAAGTAGCCAAACCCTTATTATAGAACCAAAAGCCTTCGTCTCTTCGAGTAAATTCTTGATCAATGTAATCATACCAGGTTTCCTTAAATTCAATAGGGTATTGTTCCCAATCAAATATTGTTTTAATTTTTTTGATTTGTTCTGGTATTGGGGTGTATTCCCAGGTATTAGACTTAAACTCGTGTACGTCTTTAGGTTTTTTTGGTAAAGCAATTTTTAGGTTTTGTATTTCATATATTTCACCTATTTGCCCGGTCTTACTTATAACAACTACATCATGTTCTTTGTTATAACCATACTCCCATTTTTTATATCTATTGTTTCTTTTAATCACATGCGGTTTTATGTGATCATCTAAAACTTTATATAGGTCTTGAGTATACATTATTTAGATCTTCCTTCAGCAAATCCTTTAAAAGTTCTTTCTTTTTTAACTTCTTTAGATTTGTTATTTAACATATCTTCTTCTTCCTGTATACGTTGCAATATTTCAAACGCATCAAATATTGCTAATTTTTTAGTAGCTGCAGCATTTTTTAATCTATCAGCTGATATATCATCATCAGAATCGACAATAGGTTCTTTAGCAACTTTTATTAACTCATCAACTGCTCTTTGCCCAGCGTGGATTATATTCTGCTTTGTTTTCTTTATGTCCATGGTTTAATAAAATATCATTTGATTTCATACAGTATAACCGTTCATTATCTATATTAAACTCCCATTCAGATCCAGCTTTAAATGTAACTAAGTGTCCTGGAGTTATTTCTAGCGCTTCTAATGAACTATTACCTATTTTTAGTATACCAATATTCTTTTGCTCTTTTTCTTGTAATAGAGCATCGTTATTTTCTATAGGCATAATGAAACAACGATTGTTTAAAGATGACCAGGTATTTTCTCTTTTATGTAAATACAACTGATCTACACTTGCAAAATATAAATCATCTTTAAAAAAAGATCTACTATTTGTTTGCTTACCTCTCATGTCATAAAATCTTCTAAAAACATTTTGATGCAGCACAACAATATCGCCTACTCTTACAGGCGTAGCCAATGCCAGCGGTGTTGAAACAACTTCAGCAAATCTGTTTACAAATTTCCAGTTTTCTATTTTAGTGTTAACTATTAAATCTGTGTCACCTATTTTTTTAGTGTTTGCATATCTTTCACCGACTGGTTTAACGATAAAATCATATACACTTTTCATTAGTACTGTAAGTCATACTCAATGGATATTGCCATGTTAGAATTAAATTTTTTCCATGGTAATACCTCATCGTTTTTCTTAATGTAAATGTTATATGATGAATCTTTATCTTCAAGTAAAATATGAGATATAGTATGACCTCCATACACTTCTTGCCCAACAGAATAATGCATAGCGTCATTTTTGTAATCAGCACCAATACTGATTTTTCTTATAACGTTATCCATTTTAATCCTCCCCTTTAACGACGCTTAAATCTGCTTCTTCTTCAGACTCTATTTTAGTGTATGTTCCGTCTTCTAAATTAATATTTATTTGACCGTATTTTCCTTCTAGATCTTTTTTTGTTTCTTCAATCTCTTTATTAAGAGTTGCAACTTGATGTAGTAGGCTGTGCTTTTGTGTTTCTAGTACTCCTAATTTAGTGAGTATATCGTTTAATGTTTGTTGTTGTTTTACAACTTGTGATAACTCTTTTTCCTCGATTTTATTTAATTGTTCTGACATTTAATTTTATTTAATTGTTTTTCATTTTATTTGCTTTTTCCCAACTACGACCTACAAAATAAGCTCCGTACACCGTAACTAGAAGAGTTTGGAATATAGGTATGTATTCGTCTGCTATTTGAAACTCACCTACATTGCCGTCAAAAAAAGCACATATAACAAATATAACAGTTAAGAAAATTAAAACAGCTGGGCGTATATTTTTAGATAATTTAGAATCAGACGCCATATCTGCTTTCCATCTTTCTGTTACTTGCTCTTGTGCTTCTTTATCTGCTTTTTCTAATATTTCAGTTATTAATCTTTGGGCCTCAAGTTTTTCTTCCTTGGTTGTTGTTAGTTTATCGATAACGTCACCAACTTCTTTGATGACGCTACCGCTTAACCATTCCCAAATCTTTTTCATTTTACTTTCTCATTCCAAATTTCATTGGACCCTTAGGCATTTTAGGTGAACCAGGTTTCATTGATTTCATATAACCTTCTGCTGTATCAAAACCTCCGTAACTACCTTGGCTACCTGTTTGGCTGCTAACACTAGTAATAGTAGCTTTTCCTTTACCTTTTTTACCAAAACTAACTTCTTTACCTACGTCACCTTGAGTATAACTTTTCTTATAAGTTGGATGACTTCTAGTAAATTCTGTTCCTTTTTTAGTTTTCTTAGTACCTTTAGTTACGTTAACCTGAGCCGTACCTAACCTAGGGTTGAATAGTTCGTTTGCTTCTTCTCGTGAAAATCTAAATTCAGCATTTTTCTCACCAAAACTACCTTCACCACCTGCGCCACGTCTAACACGTTTATTACCAGCAAACTCACCTCTTTGAGTTGCTTCCATTATATTTTCTTTAGTAAGAGGTTTATTTGCTAAATATTTCTGAGCTACGTTAGCACTATCTCTTTTAGCTAAGTTTACAACTTCAGCTCTTCCAGCTTTATATCTTGCTTTTCTATTAGCTTCTTTTTCAGCAAAGCTACTTTTCATTTCTGATTGACCAGCTACTTTTGAAGTAACTTTTTTCTTTTCAGTTGTACTTTTAACAGTTGGTTTAGTAGATTTACTAGTTGTAGATTTAGAAGAAGTGCTTCCACCTGAACTAGATGTACCAGCTATTTTATCATATGCACTAATTTTGGATTTAGATATATGACCAGCTTCAGCCATTTCAGATCCTGTTCTACCTTTAAACTTTTTGTTTTTAGATAAACTACTCATGTAATCTGAATCAGACATTTTTGTTTTTGATCCAGACTTAGCTTTTTCTAATTTAGTTTTTGATTGTGAACCACCACCACTAGTTGTAGTTGATTTAGAAGAACTAGTTCCTGGTGTTACTTTTGTAGTAGTTGTACTTTTAGTATATGAAGGTCTATCGCTACCTGGCTCTTCATGACCAGCTACATGCTTCATAGCTCCCATGTATGATTTAGAAGCTCCTTCATATTTAGGTGCACCATTCATATACATACCTGCTCCATCATAGTATTTTGCAGCTGCATCACCATGCATCATTTTCATAGCAGTCATATCACCCATTTTTCCTGGTGACATTCTACCTGCTCCAAGTTTCTGGATGTAACCTAATTTTTCAGCTGGTCTTTTCATATTATAACCATCTGGCATTTTACCAGGTGCTTCAGATGCTTCAGGTCCTTTATATCTTGGATCTACTGGTTTATCCGCTTTACGTTTCATAGATTTTTGCGCATTTGCTCTTCCTATTTGTCGGGCTGCAGCTTTTGCGCTATCTTTTTTAGCTTGTCTAAGATCTTTTTTTCTAGCTTTTTCTTTTGTCATTCGTTCACCTGCTTTTCCCATATATCGATCTGCAGATTTTACGCTATCTTTTTTAGCTTGCATTTCTGCTTTTTTTCTAGCTTTTTCTTTTGTCATTGGTTTTGTACTCATGATTATTTTGCTTTAATTTCGTTTGCATAAGCAGGTCCTTCCCAAGGTCCCGTGCCTTTAGCAAAGTGTTCTTTTGAATATTTTTTGCCTTTGTAATAGATATTGTTATCGTCCCAATCAAAACCCTCATGCATCATCTGATCTACATGAGTTTGCTCATGAGAGTACGTTTCTGTTTTCATAGAAGGAGATAAATCTTCTTCCATTATAATCACACCATTTTTAAGAGTTCTACCTACTGCAGGATCTTGCGACATATCTCTTTCATACACGGGTGTCACAGACGTTGGATAAAAAGGCTTAATACTAAATTTACTTTTAAGACTTATCATGTCTATATGGAAATTTTTTATTAAACCATTCTTGTCTATTGTTACAACCACAGGGAATATTAAGCCCGTCAGAGACAATGTCTACAACGTGCTTAATACCTGTCTTTTCTGTAAAGTTTGCTATGCTATCGCCTAGTCCCCTTGGTTTATACATTACTTAACTATTATGCGAAGTTAACGTTTCTGATATACATTTGATCACCATTTTCATCTTTTCCTAAGAAGACTTTAGCTTTTACTCCACCTGGATTAGCTGTTAACGCATAGTTAAATGCTTTAGTTGCTAAACCTGATGTCATAACTGGAGATACAAATGCACCACTTGCTGTTGTTGATAATGTAATTTCTACCTTATCACCTGGAGTTCCACCGTTAGTAAGTATTTCTACGTTATTGTCAGCTGTTTGATAAACACCTACAATAGTTTCAACATTTACTAGTTGTTCTCCGTTTTCCCAATCGTTTGTAGCTTCAACTACATCGAACGCAATAAATTTTGCCATAACTTTGATTTTTGTTTTTTGTTATTAATTAATTTGTGATTGTCAGTTTACTCTGTTTATTTTATACAATACCTTTTACTAGGACTTTCATGAGCATATTTAGATGGGCCAAAGCAATGCTTGCCTGGCGCATCTAGTATCGCTTGTTGTAAGTGTTCTGGTAATTCATCTTGATCACCAATCAAAGCCTTAGCAGGCCCGTGGTGTTCTTTGTCGTATTTCATGTCACCAGCTAGTTTAGATATATGCTTTTCGTCTGCCACCATTTTTTCATCATCGTGACCATGATGTGCATCATACATAATATCTCTTTTTAAATAAGATATATGAGCTGCATCGTCTCTTTCAGTAGGTTTATAGTTGTACCTATCAACTCTAGTATGAGGGTGACCCATGCAACATCTTGCATTGCCACTGTATTTTCCGTAATGTCCTTGTTCGTTTACTGCCATGATTAATTGTGTTTGTTGAATTTATTCCAATAAGAAAGTGTATGTAAATGGTGGTGCTCCAAGACTACCAGAGGTGTTGAAATTAATAGTTCTTTTTATGTAATATGTACCTCCAGCAAAAGCTTGATCACTAAAAGTACTAATCGTAGGTGTACTACAAGCAACAGTTTCATCGCTAGTTCCTGTAAAGTTTTTAGAAAAAGTAGCTACTAAAGTTGTACGACTAGCATCACTAAAAATTTGAACATCAAAACTGAATATCCTCATTATAGGATTTGTACCACTAAAAGTTTGATTAACACATGTTAGTATACTTGGAGACCAATTAGCTCCACTAGGATCAACAACTAATGAACCAAAGATTTTATTATCAATTCCACCTCCGTTAGGAGAATTAAAACTAATGTCTAATGTACTAACAGGAGATCCTGCTTGCGTATCATTGGGATACAAGCTAACCAAAGGCGCAGGTGATGATCCCCCACAACATGGAGCCACCCCTATACCTATGCCTATACCTAAAGCCATTTTATTTTACCGCAATAAGTTCTGATACTGTAGTACCAGTTGCTAAAACATAATCTACTATAATAGGTAGAAAACATCCAGCTTGAATACCTTTAAATGTTATAGCATCAGCTGCGGTTGGAGGTCCACCTGCATTAGTAACACCTCTTAATATTACTTTAATATCAGTGCCACCTGAAATATCTCCAATATAAATTACTGCACCACCTAAATTATTAGAAGGCGATATAGTATCGCTTGGAGTTACTACTTCTGCTTGTGTACCAAAATCTGGTTGATTTATATATTGTCCCATATTTTAATTTTAATATTCTTTACCTTGTGCGCAAAGAACAGCATTTAATGGTTTGTAAGGTATACCAGCATGATTAAGTTTCATACCTGTAATACCTCTTGAATTGCCCATACCCTTTGGAAAGCTGTCCATATTAAGTGGTCCGCTCCATACTGCGTTTTCACCAACTTGTCCTGATAGTTCTGGTTTTCCGATGATTGAATGACTTTTGTGATCCATAGTTTTTATTTTTTAAATTTACCTGCGCCAGCCGCTACTTGTCTAATAGCACCAGCACCAAACATTTCTTCAGCTGCACCCATTGTTGGTTCTGGTAATGCTGGGGTTGCTCCAACACCTTCGCCTGGTGATGATGGTACGTTTACTGTAGCTGATGGTTGTGTAACGTCACTTTCACCACTGCCTTCTAAAGCGTTAACTCTTTCTTCAAGACTTGCTATTCTAGCAGCTTTACCTCTAGGTGCTTGACCTAATCCCATAGCCATACCAATAGCACTTCCTGCAAATTTCTTTTGCGCTGCTGTCTTTGCGTCTCTTCGCTGTTTCAATGCTTTAGCTGCTAATCTACCTGCTTTTGTCATACCAAGAATACCACCTCCAAATGCCGTGGTGGGATTATTGTTATTATCACCCATAAGACTTGCCGCTGCTGATGTTACACTCATATTATCTTTGTTTATCTTTGTTTACATTGTATACAGATGTTTGTAGTACTTTATCCATATACGTTTTACCTTGCATTATAGAGTTTCTTCTTTCGCTTGTAGGTATATCTTCATCACCAAGCATTATTCTATATATGCGTGATATTAATTGTTTACCTTTAAAAGAAACTTTGTATATATTATATTTTTGAGTTGTTCTATTTCTTTTACGCCAAACAACAATCCAATCGTTTTGTATTAATTTGTTCCAACGTCTATTGTTCCAACTAAACGAGTAAGTACCCATTTTAAAATCGTCAATAGTAAACATATCTATACAGTCTAGATATATTAATAATTCCAACTCAGCGTCAGTTAAGCCGTTGTTTCTACAAGCCCACTTTCGTATAATGCGGTAGTGTTTAAGCAGATTAAGATTTTTAACATCTCCTGCCTCTAGCCTTTTCATAAAACAACGACAATATCTTGTATTTTTATAACAACATATTCCTCACCATCATGTTCTATTTTATGTCCAGCAACTCTGTCATAAAATATTTTATCGCCTTTATTTAATATATCATGTTGGCCTGGATCATAAACCTCAGCCTCAATATATCTAATATCTTTACGATCGTTTTCAGACAACAATAAACCACCATCCGTTTTTGTTGTACCTTGTTTTTCTTGTTTAATCAACAAATAATTACCTACTGCTTTCATCAACTCTAATATTATTAATTACACAATCAGTGGATAGTATTGTTGTTGCTACTGACGCAGCATTTCTTAAAGCACTTTTAGTAACCAGCAATGGGTCAATAATACCTGCTTTAATCATATTTACCATATTTCCTGTAACCACATTTACACCCATGCCTTTTCTAACCGTATCAATTATAGGTAGACCAGCATTATGTAAAATCGTTTTAAATGGTGCTTTAATAGCTTCTTGTAATAGTTGCTCACCTGGTATTTCATTGTTTAATACCTTTGAAGCGTTAAGTAAAGCAATACCACCACCAGGAACAATACCTTCTTTTATAGCTGCTTTAGTAGCACAAATAGCATCTTCAACTCTATCTTGCTTTTCTTTCAATTCAATAGCTGAATTAGCACCAACTTTAACAACAGCAACTTTTGCACTTAGTCTTGCAAGTCTTTGTTCGAGACCTACACGTACGTGATCTTTGTTGTTGTCCATTAATTTAACTCTTGTTGAGGCAATTAGATTTTCAACTTCTTCTGAAGGCTCATCTATTCTGATTATAGATCTGTCTTTTTCAGTAACAACCTTAACACATCTACCTAAATAATCTACTTCAATTGAATTTAAATCGTCTCCAAGATCTTCATTAACGACTACAGCGTCAGTTAATAAAGCTAAATCATCTAATATTTCTTTACGTCTTAATCCATAAGCCGGTGGATCAAGCACGTTTATCTTTATGTTACCTTTCATTTTATTCATAAGTAAAGCGGACATTACTCCATCTTCAACTTCACCTATGATAAGTAAAGGTTCTTTTTGTTTTATAACATGCTCTAATACTGGTTGTATCTGTCTAATAGATTCAACTTTAGAGTCAATGATTAATACTAGTGGATTTTCTAGTTCAGCAGTACCACTTTCTTTGTTAGTTATAAAATTAGGGTTTGTTAAACCTTTATTGTATTCTACACCTTCAACAACTTCAACTTTTGTTTCACCAACAGCTGATGGTTCCATTATAACTAATCCTGTATCACCAACTTGTTTAAATGCTTCAGCAATAATTTTACCTAACGCTTTGTCGTTGTTAGTAGATATAGTAGCTATATCATCAATTTTATTTTTAACCGGTACCGCTTGTTTCTTTAGTTGCTTTACAACTTTATCAACACCACTAAGTATTTGTTCTTTTACAGCTCTAACATCTTTTATATTGCTGTTATAAGCTTCGCTAATTATAGCGTGAGCTAATATTGTAGCGGTTGTAGTACCGTCACCAGCTTCTTTAACTGTTTTACGCGCTGCTTCTTTTAATAGTGTTGCACCAATGTTTTCAACAGGATCTCTTAAAAATATTGAGTCAGCAACTGTGACACCGTCTTTTGTAATAAGTGGGTTTCCTTGCCTGTCTTCAAGTATCACACATTGACCGCTAGCCCCAAGTGTGGAGCTAACAGCCTTAGTGAGTTTTTCTATCCCTTTAAATATTTGATCTCTTGCTTCGTCACCGAAGTTAAGATTTTTTACTATAGCATCTGCCATGATTTAATTTGATTTAATTTGATTATAAAATATTATTCAAAGGTTTTTACAACTTTAGGACCTTTAATGTAGTCCAGCTTTTTGTTGTAATGCTCGATGCTACCATCAATAGCAGCTTCAGCACCATCAAGTGTTTCACGTCTAGTTACATCTTGCCATGAATCATCTTGATCTTTAAATTCCGTTTGGTAATAACCGTTTGGTAATTGGGTAATTCTCCAGTTTTTCTTTTCTGAGAGGTGTTTCCAATATTCAATTTGGTCTTCGGATACTTGTGGTTGACTAGACCACGAATTAGTCTTGTAATAAAAATAAGTCATTTTATTGGTTTTTAAGGTTAATATTTGGTTGCTCTTCCCGAGCCGGGTATATTCTATATATCACTTGGTTTTAGTGATTTTTACTTTTTTTATTTTGTTATAAACTCTAGTGTTATTCCAAGTTCACCTGTATTTGGTGTAACAGTACCTGTTTCTTGCCCAACTACAGCTATAATATCTCCTTGGTTAAAATCTATAGTTAAACCACTGTCATCGCCATCGGCCCAAGTCCCGTTGTATGAACTATCTAATGTAAATAAAGTATCTGCAGAAGTATAATTACCTATTATAGGATTTGATCCGCTTGGTATTGTTCCAATTGTAAATTCAACTTGTTCGCCTGCGCCTATTGATAAAGCCGTATCACCCATCCAAACAAAAGTAAAACCTACTAATCTCATATCCCTTGTTAACTTCATAACTGGTATTTGTGTAGGACTTGTTACGTTACTTACAAACTCCATAAAGTCATAACCACCACTACCAGCTGATGCTAGGTTGTTTATTAAACCATTTATAATTACAGTTGTTCCTGTAACAGGCACATTAAACTGAGCGTCATTAGGTGTTACTTCAAAATAAGGATCGCTACCAGGAGATATAAATCTGGCATGACCTCCATTGTTAACTTGCCATACTGCACCTGTAGTTTCTCCGTCGTGATCACCTACAGACCATTGAGGTGCTATAGCTCCACCAGCGTAGTCTTCTGATTCTATCTTTGCAAATGTATAAGCATCGTTCCATTGGTATCTAAATGCTTTTCCGTCACTAAAGTTTGTTGGGTCACTAAAGCTATTTGGACTGTATAAGTTTAAAACGTAATCAAATTCTGTAAAGTTTCCAGAAGAACCTTGACCTATGTGAACAACACCGCTTCTAACAGTATCTGTACTACCAGGAGTTGGTTTGTTAACTTGAAGTGCGTTAAACACAGAAACATGTTCTTGAGGTGGAGATTGTACTGGTGACCCTACTTCTAAACTTCCATTTAAAGAAACTATATTGTTAGCTATGTTCTGTGACATAATACTATCACCTAATACACCTGTTGGTCCGTCCACCCATATTGGTAAAGTATTAGTTGTACCTGTACCTGATCCTGTATTAAATATCCATTCAACACCTGACCCCGTAGAAGACAAAACTTGACCAGGTATACCACTAGCTGCACTAATGTCTAATACTTGTCCTTCAAACTCATGAGCAGTATGAGATATAATTTTAGGAAAATTAGTGTCTAGTTCAAACTGTGGATTTTGACCAGCAGCCCCTAGTCGTAAACCGTTTCCAGCCCAGTTGTATATAAAACCAAAACCACCACCGTCGTCGTCCCAACCAAAACTTACTTTGTAATTACCGTCTTGTTGTATTAAATATTCAGGATCACCCTGTGTAGCAGAACTAGGTTTATTTATAATAAATCTATCTGCGTTGTTAAACCTCATTTGGTATAAACCAACTCCATTTGGCGGCGACTGCTGTAATTGACTATCTACTATTCCAGTACCTGTTGCATCAAATATAGGTACGTAGTTTTCTGTACCTCCACCAGTTATACTACCGGTCGATGTGATTATAAAATTAGCAAGATCACCAAGTTCAACACGCATTGTATCTTTTCTTTTAGAACTTGCATCACTTATAAGTAGTAAGTCTTGATTTTGCAGGTTTGTTAACTTAGGATATGTATATATTATCGCCATTATTAAAGTTCTTTAAATCTAAATGATATTGCTAATTCCCCGTTATTAGGAGACAAACTACCAGTTTCAGTACCTACAACAGCTATGTTATCTTTCTTTTGTAATACTATGTTTAATGATGTTACATCTACTTCCCCATGTACATATGTTCCGTTATCTGCGTTTGTTAAACTAAATAATACTCCTTCTGGCACATAATTACCTATAACAGCATTGGCACCATCAGCAATAGTACCCATAGTAAACTCTATTTGTTCACCCGGTCCTATAGCAACTGGTGAACTACCCATCCAAACCCACGTTACATATTCTAATAATAGCTTGTCAGTTGTTCGGATTAATGGAATTTGGTCCGGTCCTGTCACATTCGATGTCCATTCCATAAAGTCTAGACCGCTTGTTTGTGAACCTAAGTTATTTACCAAACCATTCATAATATATCGCTGAGGATATTGTTGTAATGCAATATTATTTGCTAACTCTTGCACTGTCACACTGCGAGTTTTGTTTTCAGAATCGCTAACGTCTGTTATAATGAGCAAATCGCTAGGATCGATCTGTGATATTTTTGGGTATGTGTAGATTATTGCCATTTGTTATTTTTTATATAGTAGTATATTCTATATTCTTACAGGAAATCACTTACTTTTACATAAAGGGTGACAATAGCTCCTTACTTATATACTCTATAAGGCTAGTGTCATACTTTTTATGTTTAGAAATATTGGATTATGGGGCTGCACCTATCCTTCTGACTATCAGCAAGTTACGTAAATTCGTTTTATTTTGGCGTAGCCCCCTGATTTTCAACGCGTTACGAATAATATCCTCATTTTTTGCATGGGTTTCAGCCCCGGTTACAAAATCTGTTTGGAAAAATATACAAAAATAATACATGTGTATAAAGATAATATAATAAATAAAAGTTAACAACATGAATTACAATACATTAAACACTATTCTTCCAAACCATGAAATACATTTCAAAGAAGATTGTACTGAATTCTTTTCCGACAACAATATAAATCCAGATAAATTCAAAGACAATACATTTATTCTCTTCGAATACACTATCGAATGCTGGCCNGAAACTATTNAACTATTAAATAANAATAATNTTNACTACACTATTCACACTGATGAATATAACTTAGACTACATTGTTATATAGTGAGTCAATGTGGAATACATACACTAACATTTTATTTACTAAACAAACAAACACTTTTATACAAACAAAATACAAAGCAAACTCGATAATATAATAAATAATAATAATCTAAATTTAAACACTATGTCAAATTCAATTACTTCAAAAAGATTTGTTATTCGCAAATCACTAATCGGTCAAAACACTGTTATCAATGTAACATTCAAAAATGGTAAAACATTCACTTACAATCATGATAAAGCTTTTGAACTTATGAAAGATAACTTATCAAAGTTAAACTGCTGGGAAAAATATAAGTCTTACACTTCAAGCACTTCTATTCCTAGAGTATTACAAGGTGATGCTGAGGTAGTATAACTACTACTTCACATCATGCTGAGTGGCGCGTTCCGACTAGTTATCACCACTATAAATAATGTTGAACTAGCTAAGTCACAATGGGTTTAGAGAGATAATCTAGAATCTACTACTAAACGGTGTGGTTCAATTCCACCCGTGACTACTAACAAAATAAAATCTAAATTATGAACAGAAAATTTATTCACTACGTACTTTACAAAATAGGTAATATCGCACTTTATACATTCATAACATCACTAGCTACATTAGCAATCGGTGGTATACTAGCCTTCATATTCTTCTGGATTACAGGCGAAATAGTAATAGATGGTAACACTTCATTCGGTATCTATGGCTAAAAGATATTACAGTAAATTACAAAATAGGTTTATTGCGAGAGGTGAATACTTCGACGAACTACTCTTCGGTACACTCGAAGCACCTTTCGACCAACCTATTACAAACAAAACACGAAAAGAAAATGATAATAAAATAAATGTTTAACTAATAAAATCTAATAACTATGGCTCACATGAATACATACTTACTAAAAATTAGCTTCCGCAAGTTTGGCAAGCACTGGAATTTGCTTACTAAAGAGCAAAGAAATGTAGTCTTAGATATATACTATGATTTTTACTAAAATATAATACTATGCAATTTATACTAACTTGCCAGAACGGTAAACAAATAGATATGTCTAGCTACATACTAAAACAAATGAAAGGCGAGATAACTCGTCAAGATGTTGAAAAAATAATTACTAACTATCAAAAATCTAATCAAAATGTATAAGTCAGGTGACATAATAACGTACAGAGATACACCTTATGAATATCATGAGTGGACTACATACAATGGTAAACAAGCTAAAGGTTTCAATTGTAACTGTGAAAACTTGTTGCAACATGTGAATGTAGTGAGCTTTGGTACTATCACTGAAGATGAAATGCATGAGCGTATTGATGATTATCTTGATAATGTCGAACACCATCAAGAACTAAAACGTCTCCATGATGCTGGTTGCGCTGCTTACTACGCAGAAAAACGAGCTAATGGTGACAATTACACTGGAGACTAATGAAGTATATAATTAAATTAATAGCATATTTCCGTAGAATATACATCTACGCTATGATGGGTTTTATTGTCTATGCTATAATTATAGTTATATATTCATTATTCAATGGTGTTGAAGATATAATCTTACGGATAAACAAATAAAATACAAATCTATATTGATAATATAATAAATAATAAACTATGCAATCAATTAAATTCTACAAAAAAATCGATACTCACTATGCTAAACTTGGCAACACTGAGTACAAAGGCTACAAAGTAGCAGATCTACCGCCATCATTTGGCTTCAAATACTTTGGCGATAAACAAGGTAAATATCAATGGTTTAACTACAAAGGTCTAACATATCTTGAAAAATCTGAACTGCCATGGTAGTTACTAATATGCGAGAGTTGCTAAACTATGCTGAGCAACAAAAGAAACTGCGTGCCGCGGAGCATAGACGCAAGCACGCTCACGACGGTAGGTGTAGTGGACTTACTGATAAAGAGTATATGCGCTATCGAGTTGACGGTAAGAAAACTTATAGCAAAGCTCGTAAGTTCACTCACAACCGTATGTGGCAACAAACAAGTAAAAAATACTCAGTCGAACAACTAAAATTAATATCAAAATCATGAGCGATACTATAACAGCATGGCATGACATGCAAGATGAAGAACATCAAGCGGCCAAAGAAACATTAGAAAACGTGGCTAGATTTATATTCTTACTAGATTTTACTGATGGTAAAGTATATAGATATGACATTAGCGCATTATGTAATGAGCATAATGCTTGGAATCCTGACTCAGAATCTTGTGAATCGTTCTTATATGGCGCAGGTCACAAAGTAAATGACTGTGAATGGATGGTAACAACTTCTAAAATTGTAATCAATGGCAACTAACGGATTTAAAGAAACTAAGTTTAAAACAATAAAACTAACTGAAGGCGACGCTANATTTGTGCACTATGTGCTACGTATGTACGCTGTACAAACACCTGGTCTTGACAGTGATGACAAGGCAGAGATAAATGAAGTCGCAGCTAAATTTAAATAATATGAGTAAAATGAAAGAACTTGATTCGATAGCAGACGCTATGGCGGATCACTTAAAGGAAATAATAGTAGATTCTATTGACTGGGCAGTTGATGGAACTATTGTAAGCGAGTTAGAAGGTGATGAATACACTGAAGCTTGCAACTATATTATTAATGTAGCAGTAAACAAGCTGATACAAAAATAATACAAACACTAACAGATAATAAAATAAAAATATGTATTGTAAATGCGGAAATAATGTGCACCCAGTGCGTTTAGATTTAGGTTACAAGACGTGTGTTGACTGTTCAACCACGCAAACTTACTCATACGTTCCAATCATAGAGCACAAAACAGGCAATACAATACAAATCGTCAGTCAAGAGGTGAGCGCATCTGTTCACCGTGCTTGGCGGCGTAAGTAGTTAACAAAGTTCGAAAGTACACTATTAACTACTAGTAGTTGGAAGGTGCTGCTGTTAGCGGCAGACTACAAATCTACATGATTAAAGGCGAACTTGATTCGGCTCGATGATTGTAGTACGTGAAGAACAACCACAGCTTGAAATAGTAGTGCACGGTTGTGAAGCGATATGGCGGCGGCATACTGGTCACGTTAGCGGAAGATGAGTACGCAAAACAGAAAGAGCGGATAAATGACAATACTAGTTAACTACCAGTCCGCAACTGCTGCCTTATGGGCGTGAAATGGTTAGACAATAGTACTTATTAACTCTTATAATAGAGCATTGGCTAATAGCAATGATAACGTAAGTATATTGTAACGCGGGTTCGATTCCTGCCACGTCCACTAATCTTAAATCAATAAATAATGCAAAACACTTACACTTGGCAACAAGAAAGGCAAATGCTAACTGATGCGTTTGCTAGACGGATGCTTGTTGAGCATAACCTCAAAGAGGTTACTACTCAAAGACAAGCTAAAAACGGTACAAGAATATTTCTTTGTCCCGGTGGTGAGCTACTTGGCTCATATTCAAGCGGTTACGTTAGAAGATGTGACAGCAGTGACAGAATTTATCAACTAAACCCTAAGTATCAAAGAGAAGATAGATGGATGTGGTTAGATAAAGATTCAGGTAAAACTTACGTAAGAAAAGGTACTGCTTGGGCAAGAACTCTTATCTACAACGAAATGACTAGATTAGTTTTTATTGTTGAGTATTACTTGAAGAACTACAAAAATAATACAAATAAGAATCGATAATAAAATAAAATTATGACTAAATTAAAAACTATTTATGACGAGCTTGTACCAAATGTTAAGTTATCATTGCAAGCAAGCGCTAGAAAATATGACAGCGCTAAAAGACTTAAGTATACTCTTATGTCTAAAACTATGTGGTCTGAGTTAACTGTAACTGATGTTAATGATCTAATTACATACTCTGACTTGAACAGCTATGAACTAAGTTTACACAGCTTTATGTATGGACATCAAATAATTCAAAAATAATGAGTAAAAAACTATTAACAGACGATCTAATTCTGTCAAAAATGGCAGAAGATCACAGGTGTTTACCACCAGAAGACGTAGATTTTGATGCAAAGCTTCAAGCTATTAAAGATCATTACGAGTTTTCTATATCAGACGATTGGGGTAATCCAGACTTTATGTTTTATACAGAAACAACAGCTGATGGTTATGAAGTGTGGATTGCTACAGATGATGATAGACACCCATCGGTAAATGAAGATATATATTACTATGACAACGATTGGCTTGAAAAAATGCCTAACGCAATGTACGATGGTGCTAGTATATATTACCAAGATTTAAGTGATGAAGACTATAACTTTCAAGATGTAGTTGATGAAGTTTACGAAGAATACTGGGGTGATATTAAAAGAGAAGTTGAAAACGAACTAATTGAAGAAGGTTATGAGTACGAAGAAGAATGATACAGGTCAAAAACCGTTACCAAAATGGTATGACGGAGCAACATATACACAATGGGAAACAGTAGAAAACCCTTTTACTGGCGATAAAGCCCTATTGTCACCTAACGAAGTTGCAATGTATGACTTAATTATGGGTAGTCAAATGACTGGTCACTACGATATTACTCGTAAAGGACTTGACTGGTTTAGATCAGCAAACCCAAAAGCATATATGACTTTATTAGANTAAAACAATAGGTGTGGGCACGAGTGTGGTGCTAAGCAGCGAGGCCTGATAAATCATTGCTGTGACTCGACCCAAAAACATACGAGCACACCTAAATATGGCGGGATAGAGCAGTTGGTCAGCTCGCAAGGCTCATAACCTTGAGGTCGTAGGTTCGAATCCTACTCCCGCAACTAACTTTAAATTAATAATTATGGCAAACATGAGCTATTGTAGGTTTGAAAACACTACAAAAGATATGGCAGACTGCTTACATGCCATTGAGTATGGCGAGACTAAAGATCTTAGCACTTATGAACAAGCTGCATTAGAAGACTTTTTAGATCTAGCCAAAGAAATAGTAAGCAATGAAAATGAAATTAACGAAATATTAGAAAGCTATGGCGACTAGAAACTTAACAATGGTTGTAGATCGCAAGCATGCTGAAAAATCAGAGCTAGGTTTTGCAGAAAACCCTTTAGTTTTTAGTGACAAAAGCTATGTAAATATGTATTTACATCACGATGGTTATCCTGAGTGGCAAGGTGTGCAAATTGCAAACTGGCTACACGCTAACCCAACTAGTGACGGTAGCCGATTAGCTGCTAAATTAGTACACGATATGTACTATGACAGTTGCTATTTATACCAATCACCAGAGTCTATTGACCATCAATATACTTATATTATATGGTCAGGTAAACAAGACAGATGGGTTAGCTGTTGGGATAACTACTATAGTAGAAATGTTTTTGTACTAAAACCAGAAAAAATTATATCTAAATATATGGACGATATGGATTACACTGATTTTGCTAATGGTGAAACCAGATGGTTCAATCTTGATCAAGCTATAAATGAAAACATTGAGTCAAATAAAGTTGATCTTAGCTTAAAAGACTACAATGGAATTAGAAGTAACGCTCAAAAGATTATTGACATACTTACAAACTAAATACGAAACCAGTTCGATAATATGACAAACGATGATATTGAAAAAATTGCTCAGCGTGTAGCAGACTTGCTATATCAAAAAGCACATAGCGATTTACAATTTAATGTAAGTGAAGAGGAAGAGGAGCAATGGTTGTTAGCTGAATTAGCTAAAGCCATGACGCTCCTTGACTCTTATTTACAAAAAGAGCAGTATGATAAATGTGCAATCATACAAAACAAAATTAAAAGAATAGAAAATAAATTAAAAAGATTATGATAAAACCTATGCTAGCACACAAGTTTGACGAGTCACGTGTTGACTTTAATGAACCTGTGTACATACAACCAAAGCTAGATGGTGTCAGATGTGTGTTTACTAAAGACGGTGCGTTCTCACGTACTGGTAAACAGTTTATGAATGTAAAGCATATTGAAATGGCTTTACAGCCGTTATTTAATACTAGTCCACATATGATACTTGATGGCGAGCTTTACAATCACAAACTAAAACATGATTTTGAAAAGATTATATCATTAGTTCGTAAGCAAAAACCTACCGAAGATGACAGGCGTGATGCCCAACATCTAGTACAGTTTCATGTGTATGACTACATTGATGGTAATTATGACAACTACAAAACTCGTATGCAAAACCTTATTGTATCAGATATTTATGATGCGCAAGTTAAATACGTACCTGCTAAGCTAGTTGATAGTTACAATTATGCTAGGGATCTTCACGCGACATATCTTAGTGAGGGCTACGAAGGTTCTATTATACGCACAGGAAGTGGTATATACAAACACGGTAGGTCTTACGATCTAATGAAGTTCAAAGACTTTAGTGATGATGAAGCTACAATCATAGGTTATGAACTAGGTAAAGGCAAAAGGACAGGCACACTTGGCAAGTTCATTATGCTAGATGACGAAGGTATAGAGTTCGGTTGTCCGCCGGGCAAAGGCTATTCCTACAAGGATTTGGCTAAAATGCTCAAAGATGTTCAATCTTATATTGGTAAGCGTGCTACCTTTACCTATTTTCAACGAACACAAGCTGGTAGCTACAGACACCCGCTATTTAAATGTATAAGAAATTATGAATGAGAAAATTAAAGATTTAATATGGGAATTTGAAGAAGGTCATATGAATATATATGACTTCGTACACGAGCTAAAAATGATAATATCATGAGTAAACTTATATGGAAACTTTACAACGATAATATGATAAGTCACGAGGTAGCGATGATCTTATTAGACAAACTTTATGAACGACTTAATCACAAAAGATATGGTAGATAGAGATAAACATATATGGGAAGGCTGGACAGTCGGTGATTTCATTGACGATATAGAACCTATATTTAATAGATGTGCACCATTTATGGATAAGCAGAGTCTTAAACGTTGGGTGGCACAAGAACAACCATACTATAAAAAACATATACCAGAGGTATATAAATACTTTTTAAACAAATCAGGACTGTGAATATATTTTATTTACATAGAGACCCAGTTAAAGCTGCACAGATACAATATGATAAGCATGTTGTAAAGATGATCTTAGAATCAGCCCAAATGCTTTGTACTGCGCATCATGTNTATGGTAATCCAGACGATGTACCTTATAAACAGGCACACCTTAATCACCCGTCAACCATATGGGCTAGACGTTCAAGAACAACTTACATGTGGTTATATGACCATATGATTGCCCTTGGTAAAGAATATACAAAAAGATATGGTAAAGAACATCTTACTATTATTAAATGTAGAGATTTTTTATCTACACCACCTGNACATATACAAGGTGATGAATGGGTTGAACCACCACAGTGTATGCCAGATCAGTACAAAGTACCGGGTTGCAGTATAACTGCNTATTGGAATTACTACGAAGGCGAAAAGTATTCTGTAGCAAGTAAAAAAGAAAAATTAATAACAAGAGAAAAATTATATGAGCAAGAAACTATATGACCATTTAATATCAGTAAATTATGCAGACATATCTAACACGATTAAAAAGGCGCAAAAGAAANGCAAAGCACGTGGANGTGCTAAGAAGTTCAATAAACGAACTGCATAATNAGATTGTGCATGGCGTCTTGAAAGATCAAGATGTAACAACAAAAGCTATACTTTTAAAAAAGTATTGCAGAAGATTAAATTTAATTTTATACTAGGCATGACAAATGCCTTATAGGTATAATTAGTAATAGGCTAATGTCACACGAAAGAAATATTAAACAACTTAATTTATGGCGCATCGTATATAGAAGAGATCCTATAAACGACGTGCCTACTATTGAGACAGATAAATACAAATACTACGAAGACGGTACGTATGAGTGTTATCATTTGTTTAATACAAGAGCAAAGATAACAACATATAAGTCTTTGAAGTGGCACATGTTAGTATTATATTATTTAAATAACCATGATGGTTTACCTATAAATAATTTACCTCGTGTATTTAAATTTATAGCAAATAAAGAAAATGGTTTTGTCACGTTCTTTATGTCACCTGCTAAATTAAAATACATGATAGATGAAGTACTAACACAAGGTGGTGAGCCACCTAAGAATAAATTACGTAAAGTTATATTTAAAGAATATAACATGCTTGATTTATCCGAGAAACTAAGTATAGTTGGTAAGTTAATTGGACGCAGCAGTGGTGTAACAGAACAAAAGTTATACGATGCTATGCTAACTATTAATGAAGCAAACAAAAAGATAACAGTTAAACATTTAGCTTTATGTTTTGGTTGCACACCAAGAACTATATATAGAAACATGACAGATCAATTACGTAAAGAAAAACAATTACTCAATGAAGAAATATAACGTACAAAACTATATTAGGTACAAAGAAGATTTAAAAAGATCTATGCCTGATGAAAAGTTTTATGATTACTATTCGCGTGATGAAATGGTAGTTAAGTTTATGCCTTTGGTAGAAAACATGGCTAGAAAATTTTCAACCGCAGATTTTGCTTCAGGTGTATTAAGTATAAATGATCTTATACAGATAGGCAATGAAGCATTAACAAGAGCAGTAGATAAATTAGAGTGGGATAAATTAATAGACTCTGAGGATATTGAAAAAACTCTTAAATCGTTTTTTAGCAAACGTATTAAAGGAGCAATACGTAGACGAATAGATCGACACAGAGGTAATATACGTATACCTGAGCATAGATTAAATGAAATGAGATCTACTAAAGATAAAAAAATGGTTGAAATGTTTTTTAATTCTATATTTTTAAGTATTGATAAACCAGCCAAGAATGAAGAAGAAAACATGTATCATCAGATACAAGATAAATCCGAACCTTATAACATACAGATATTAAATATATATTTAAAAGGTTTAATGAAGAAACACTTAAAGGATCAAGAGTACGAAGTGTTAAGGTTGTCTTATGGTTTAGACTGCGATAAGCATTCAGCTAAACAAATAGCTGCTAAGTTAAATATATCTGGAGTAAGTAATTATGTACGTGTTTCAGAGATAAAAAGACAGGCAGTTGATAAACTAATTGACAACGTTGATCACTCACAAGTGCTTGATTATCTGTAAGTTAGAAATGTAAAACTATATATTTATGTGTAATTATATAAATATACCAAATACCAATTATTATGACTTTAAACGATAAGTTAATTCAAATTCAAACAAGATTTAAATCTAAAAAAAGTAGATTTAATTCCTTCGGTAAGTACAACTTCAGATCGGCCGAAGATATTCTCGAAGCTACAAAACCCTTTTTAAAGGAGCTTGGTGTTACAGTAACAATTCATGAAGAGTTAATATCTCAATGTGGAGACACACCTATACTTAGGTCAACTGCTGCATTAAACGATGGAGATAACTCTATTACAGCGCAAGCGATTGTTGGTGTAGATATGAACCAGAAAGGTATGCAAGTACCTCAACAATTTGGTAGCGCGTCGAGTTATGGCAAAAAGTATGCGTTGGGTAATCTATTTTTAATAGATGATACAGCGGATTCAGACGCCACAAATGATCACGGTAAAAAAAAGTTTCAACCTAAAAAACCAACATTAACATCTACTAAAGATCCTGCTTTTGACAAAGCTGTTAGTTATGTTAAATCGGGTGGTAAACTTGAAACTATAAAAGCAAAATACGCACTATCTAAAGAAGTTGAAGATAGTTTAACAACACTATAATATGAACGATAAAAAAGCTATTGAAAAGCTACGTGATGACGAGCATTACTATGGTGACTTTGGTAAAAAGTATCTTAGTAATTCAGACATCAGTACTTTGCTTACAAATCCTTTAGCTTTAGGTAAAGCTTCAGAAGCTAGACCTGCTTTTTTAGTTGGTGGTTATTTCCACACGGCTATACTTGAACCAGATAAATTAAAAAAGTTTAAGATAATAGAGTCAACAACTAGAAATACTAAAGCATATAAAGAGTTATCCGGTGGCGAACTATGTTTGTTGCAACATGAAGTAGATCATATCGAAAAGCTAACAGACGCAATGTTAGATAACAAGATATGCCATGATCTTATTAGAAACGGAAACGTAGAATACGAACAACCGGGTATAGCAAAACTTGAAGGTCATTATTGGAAAGGTAAGGCTGATATTATTAATCACGATGAAAAGTTGATTATTGATTTGAAGACTACTGCTGATGTGAATAAATTTAATTACTCAGCATCTAAGTACAATTACGATTCACAAGCATATATTTATAGTAAACTATTTGGATATGAAATGGTATTTATTGCAATAGATAAAACCACAAAACAAATAGGTATATTTGACTGCTCACCACAATTTTATGAAAGAGGTAAGGACAAAGTCGCAAGAGCAGTAGAGGCATATGAATTATTTTATAAGTCTGAAGGCTTTGACCCTACACAATATTTTATTAATAAAACCCTTTAAAAATGGCAAGAACCAGAAAACCACAGTTGAAAGTATGTTCAGTAACAGGATTAGAAACAAACGTAAATAACTTTTACACAAATCAAAATCACGTAAAAGCTGTTGATAATTTAAGACGAACTACTAATGCAACTAAAGAGCAATTACAAAGGATGTTTAACCAAATAAATCAGTACGTATAATGGCAAGTATTATAGCAACTAGTATTGACCTTACTAAAATACCTAAAGATAAAATTATCAATGGTAAAAAAGGTAAATACTTACCTATAACTATTACGCTTAATGATGAACTTGATCAGTTCGGTAACAACGGTCCTGTTTGTGTACAACAAACTAAAGAGGAACGTGATGCTAAAACAGATAAGGTTTATTTAGGCAATGTAAAAGTTGTATGGACAAACGGTGATAATGTTAGTGCAGCACCAAAGGGCGAAGCTCAAGCTGCACCAGCACAAGTAAAAGAAGAAGTAGTAGACGATTTACCATTTTAAAAAATGCAGACAACAGAGATCAATGGATTCTTGATTGACCAATTCAATCAATATAGCCTAGAGCAAGGTAAAAAACAAGGAGTTTGTCCTTTATGCTCACATGATAGGCAACCTAAAAATCAGAAGCTTAAATGTGCTTCATATGATTGGGAACGTGGTCTCGGTACATGTCATAATTGTAATACTTCTTTTCAGTTACACACGTACCAACGTAAAGGTGCTAGTGAGAGAGTGTATGTCAGACCAGCTGATCCACCAGCTGATGAATGGAATATACCTAGAACTAAAGTAGCTGAATGGTTTGAAACAAGGGGTATATCAACTCAGACTCTCATTGATTTACAGATCAGTGAGGGTCCTGAGTATATGCCACAAACCGGCAAGACCGAGAATACCATTAAGTTTAATTACTATATGGGCGATCAACTTATTAATGTTAAATACAGAGATGGTCGTAAGAATTTTAAGTTGTACAAAGGGGCTGAAAAAGTATTTTATAATATCAACAGTATAATAGGTTATGACAGTTGTGTTATAACTGAAGGTGAAATAGATACATTATCTTTTCACGAAGCAGGTATTAAAAATGTTATATCAGTTCCAAATGGTGCAACACTTACTAATAACAATTTAGATTACTTAGACAATTGTATTGATTACTTTGAAGACAAAGAAAAAATACTTTTAGCAATAGACAAAGATGATGCTGGCCAAACGTTGCAACAAGAGTTTGTACGTAGGCTTGGTGCTGAAGTATGTTTCTTAGTAGACTTTGATGATTGTAAAGATGCTAATGAATACTTAGTTAAATATGGAAAAGAAAAATTACAAGAGTGTGTTACCAAAGCAAGACCGTATCCTCTCGAAAACGTCACAACGTTCAAAGACATCGAAGGAGAAGTCACAGACTTTGTCAAGCATGGTTTCAAACCGGGTTACCAAGTTGGTCTCTCGAACTTCGATAAAATCTTTTCGACATACACAGGTCAGTTTATTACTGTTACTGGGATACCTTCTAGCGGTAAGTCTGATTTTGTTGACCAAATGGTTGTAGGTTATAATAAAAACTATGGTTGGAAAACTGCATTTGCAAGTCCTGAAAACGCACCGACATATTTACACGCACATAAGTTAATGCGTAAAGTATGGGGTGACATGCCTAACACCGGTGATATTGGTAGCTCTAAATGGAAAGAGGTTGCTAGTCACGTTAATGATAACTTTTATTTCATTGACATGGATAAATACGATCTTGATTCTGTGCTACGTAAAGGTGCTGAGCTTGTTAAACGTAAAGGTATTAAATGCTTAGTTATTGATCCTTATAATAAAGTTAGGGACATTAACGCTGTATCAGATGATGTAAACCGTTACACAATGGATTACTTAATGAAGATTGAATCGTTTGCTAAAAAGTATGATGCTTTAGTTTTTATTGTAGCGCATCCAACTAAAATGATGAAGAACGATAAAGGTCAAATAGCAGAACCTAATATGTATAATATTAAAGGTGGTGGTGAATGGTATGATGCTAGTTATCATGGTTTATTGGTACATAGAGATTATGAAGCTAAAACTGTTAAAGCTAAAGTTTTAAAAGTTAAGTTTCAAAACTTAGGTGAGAACGGTGCTGAAGCACATTTTAAATGGGAACCAAGATCTGGTAGCTTTATACCGCAACTAGACGTAGTAACTGAGGACGATGCCTTACCGTGGGAATAGGAATAAAAACGTAATACATTATGGTAAATACGAACGAAATGAAGAAGAGTTTAAAGCTTACCATTGGTGTATTAACAATGGAATAATTATATTTCCTGAGTGTAAGTTAACACCGCCTTGGTCTATTGAAATTAAAATTAAAAACAAAGTATATAAATCACCGGATCAATATCATGCGATAGAAGTTTGGGAAAAGATGTACGAGTATTATAAATATTATTATAACAAATATGCGAAATAGTTTTTCAAATGCTAATGAAGCTTATGAAGCAGTGCTTGATGAGATTATAATTAGCGGTATAGATTTTGATAATACAAAAGCTATATTTAATGTTGGGTTTTATATCGCTGACCCTTTGGATAATCACATAACCAACAAACAGCGTAACTGGAANTTAGATTATGCTGAAGCTGAATGGCAATGGTATTTATCTGCTGATCCGCGTGTTAGCAAACTAGGTGAGTTATACGGTAAAATCCCACCAATATGGGAACGTATGGCAGATGTCAATGGTGAAGTAAACTCTAACTATGGTTACCAATGGGGTAGACATGATCAGTTAGACTATGTAGTAGCTAAACTAAAAGAAAATCCTAACACTAGACATGCAGCAATAAGTATTTATGACGCTAAAGAATGGCCTCAGTATACAAAAGANACACCATGTACGTATGCAATACAGTTTACAATACTAAATAATGAGTTGTGCATGTCTGTCTATATGCGTTCTAATGACATCTGGTACGGTTTTTGTAACGATCAGTATCAGTTTTCATCATTACAAAAAATGATTGCAGACAGACTGTCTATTGACGTTGGTTGGTATTACCATGCTGCGCATAATATGCACCTATATAAAGACAAATTATAATTTATGTATTATTTATACCATATACCAGGTAAAAAGATCGGTGTTACATGTGATCTTAATAAACGCGTAACCCTTATACAAGGCTATAAGGAGGGTGAATACGAAGTTCTTGATCAGTCAGACGATATAGATTATATATCGGATAAAGAGATAGAACTTCAACAGTCTTACGGCTATAAAGTAGATATGAAACCTTATAAAAATTTATTTAATAAAATGAAAATAAATGCAACAGAACAAACCTCAACATTTAACTGTCCAGTTAATAAATTAAAAGGACAATTGATGGATCACGTAGGTTTAACTTGGCAGACGGAATTTGGCCAGTTTGAAATTACCAAACAAAATATTCCGTGGATAATGGCTAATGTTAAAACGTCTATGTTTAATGAAAACAGAAGCTATATTTATAACAAAGCTTTTTACGAAGCTTATTTTAATCCAACACACAATCCCGATATACAAACTCATGAAGATCGTTTTGATCTGATTAGAAACTGGGCTGCTACACGTGGGCTTTATGATAAAGGTAATGCACATACTCAATATGTTAAGTTACAAGAAGAAGCTGGTGAATTAGCTAAAGCCTTACTAGACCAAGATAAAGAAGAAATCATAGATGCTATTGGTGATATGGTTGTTGTATTAACAAACCTTGCTCATTTACAAGGCTTTGCGATTGAAGATTGTATTGATTCAGCTTACAATGTAATTGCAGCAAGAACAGGTAAAATGATTAACGGAACATTTGTAAAAGATGCAGATTAAAACACAAGATAAAATAGTACAAGAAGTAATTAACAAGATCGATCAACGTAGTTTAGTTGGCCAAGCTAAGTATGGAGCTACAATGATGGAGGANATACAAGGTGAGGTCAAAGACTTAGATCGATTCTTAGTTGATGTACAAGAAGAAATAATGGATGCATTGTTATATATTCAGGCAGCAAGACATTGCTTGCGTGATGAAATAGAAGAAGCAATGCTTAATAGAATGAACGTTATAGGACAAAACGGTAATGACGGTTTACACTATGACGTTGAAGTTAATGATGAAGAGATCTTATAAAAGAAAACGCAAAAGAGGTCCTGTACAGTCAAAGAAAATAACATATGATGGTATTAAATTTGCTTCAGGCCTTGAGCGTTATATGTATATGGCTTTAAAAAAAGCAAATATCAAAGCCAAATACGAAGGAGAAACTTTTGTTTTATTAAGTGGTTTTCATTTTGAAAACTCAGTTTATGAAAGATGCGCTAATGGTAAAGGTGATTACAAAAATAGAGGTTGCAAACGTATACTACCTATTAAGTACACACCTGATTTTATTGGTGATGATTTTATAATAGAAACAAAAGGTAGAGCGAATGAGTCTTTTCCAATGCGTTGGAAATTATTTAAGAGACTTGTTATGAATCAGTTCCCTAACTATACATTATATAAACCACAAAATCAAAAGGAATGCGACGAAACAATAAGGTTAATCCTAAGCTTGCGAAACAAATAGCAAGACAGAAGTATGCCGAAAGACAAATAGATAAATTTGTCAAATGGTCTTTTGAAATGAAAGGTTATGTTAAACTAAAAGATATAATAAAGTTACAAGACAAATATAATATAAAATGTTATGGCTAGAATACAAGTATCAGCTTATATAGAAAAAGCTAAAAAGAAAAGACCAGGCGTTCACGCTAAAACAAGAAATAGTAATAATAAACAAAGTAAAAATTATGTCAAAAAATACAGAGGGCAAGGTAGAAGATGATTGGTCTTTTTCAATAGGATTTTACCCGGGTATATTATTAGGTATAAGAAGTTACAACGAGCCACATCAAGATGCTCACGTATTATATTTACCTTTTATAGACTTTGCCTTAGAAATATATAAAAAATGAAAGCAATAATTTTAATATTTAGTTTGCTAATGTCATCTTTAACTTTTGGTCAACAGAAGTTAGAAGGTGTATGGCAACAAAAAGAAAACAAAAGTAATATATTAATTGTATATGTAGAAGATGATAATATTCAGTTTTACAACTATCAATTAGATAAAGAGTTTCATATAAATGAAATTGTTTTAAATGCAGATAATGATCATGTACATACTGTATACGAAGATATATTAGAAGGTTTTACTTATGAATTGTATTATAACTTAATAAATAAAAATACATTAGTAAGAGGATCAGAGCAATTAAACATAGAAGTAATTTATAAAAAAATAGGTTAATGGGATTATTTGACGAACGTATTACTTACAAACCTTTTGAGTACCCAGAGTATTATACCGAAGGTTGGTTAAAGCAGGCACAAGCATTTTGGTTGCACACAGAAATACCCATGTCAGGTGATGTTAAAGACTGGAACGAAAAACTAAATGACAAAGAGAAGAACTTGGTCGGAAACATATTACTCGGTTTCGCCCAGACAGAATGTGCGGTATCAGACTACTGGACTCAGAAGGTTGTCTCATGGTTTCCAAAGCATGAGATCCAGCAGATGGCTATGATGTTTGGCTCGCAAGAGACAATACACGCTGTAGCTTATAGTTACTTAAATGAAACACTAGGATTAGAAAATTATGAAGCGTTTTTACATGAACCTGCGACAGCCGACCGTTTTGATAACTTGGTTGCTTATGACGGTAATGATACAGTCGGGATTGGAAGAAGCTTGGCTATCTTTTCAGCCTTTGCTGAGGGAGTTAGTTTGTATAGTGCTTTTGCTGTATTATATAGCTTTCAATTACGCAATCTACTCAAAGGAATAGGGCAGCAAATGAAATGGAGTGTAAGAGATGAAAGCTTACACAGTAAAATGGGNTGNCANNTNTTTAGACATATGTGCCAAGAAGATCCTAAGTTATTAGATGCTTGTAAAGAAGATGTTATACAAGCAGCTAAAACAATGGTTGAGCTTGAAGAAAAGTATATTGATAAAATGTTTGAGATGGGTGATATTGAAAACCTAAAATCAAACGACTTAAAACAATTTATAAGAAAAAGAGCTAATGAAAAATTACAAGAACTCGGGTACTTATCAGTCTTTGATTACGATAAAAAAGCTGCGTCAAACCTCGACTGGTTCTATCATCTTACCGGTGGTCACACTCATACTGACTTTTTCGCTATTAGGCCAACTGACTATAGCAAAGCTAATGAAGGTGAAGACTTTGATGACATTTGGTAATGGAGGCTAAAAGATTATGGAGGTATAGACTTATAAAGTTTTTAAGATATACCAATAAGCTTACGTCATATCAAAAGTTTGCGTCACGTATTGGATATATGGGCGCTGCTTTTGTTATGGCTGGGCAATGGACAGTTGAACCTATATTTTTTATTTTAGGTTTTATCTGTGTGATCATACAAGTTTCTTCTAGAAAGCAATGGAACTTAGTAGCTTTGAACCTCAATGGTTTAATAGCTTGGGTAATACATGCAATACGTGGAATATGATATATATACAAGATAATTTTTTACCATCTAAATTATACAAAGAGTTATTAAACTACTGTGATGAGTTTAAGGAGGTTAAATTTCCTGACAAATCTTTCTGGGTTAAAGAATTACCTAAAGAGTTTGAAAATTATATAATAGGTAGATTAGAAAAATTAGAAGGTAGAAAAATAAATAACATATTAGCTTTCGCGAGAGAAGCTAAGCAAGGTCAAGACAATAGCTGGCGTATACATAACGACACTATAATAGAAGGTCAACAACCTGATCGTGCTATTGTTTTATTTGTTAAAGCAAATGAAAGTAAGTTACATGGCACAGCGTTTTGGGAGCATGAAAATTATGGTCACACTTACATCGAGTCTGATGTAGAAGAATTTAATCGCATGCTAGCTGAAGATGCAAATGATAAATCAAAATGGAAATTAAATTCAATAGTAGGTTATAAAGATAACAGACTATTGTCTTACCCTTGTAATTATTTTCATAGCAAATATCCTAATGAATACACTGATCAAAGAATAGTAGTAGTAATGTTTTATAAATACATATGAAAGGAGAAAAACAAAGCAAAGTTAAAGTGCTACAAAATAAAGTAGCTGCTTTAACAAACGTTATTAGGAAACTAATAGAAGAAATAAACGACTTAAAATCCTTGTCGCAAGGAACGTTAACAGCGTTTCAATTACATATAGGTAAAGATGAATGGGAAAAATTAGTAGAAGAATTATATAATAAAGACAAACGAAATGTGGAACAACAGTTGGAAGAAGGGGATTGATTATCCTAAATGGGGTGACACCGAAGTTTACAAAAAAACTATTGGTGGAAGTTATTTAGTTGGTGATGAAACTCCTGCTGATGCTTATAGACGTGTTGCTACTACAGTTGCTAAACGTTTATATAGACCAGAGATGGCCGATAAATTTTTTGAGTACATATGGAATGGTTGGTTGTGTTTAGCATCACCAGTGTTATCTAATACAGGTACAGATCGCGGTTTACCTATTAGTTGTTTTGGTATTGATGTTGC